>NHCFI02800__coassemble_591_pt1 | contig 107584 bp, 87 predicted proteins | sample NHCFI02800__metabat2_high_PE_010 | metagenome-assembled genome bin NHCFI02800
CGGAGGTGAAGCCCGCGTTCTCCGACGCGTCCCACTGCATCGGCGTGCGGGCGTGCCGTTGAGCATCGCGACGTCCCGGTGGCCTTTTTGGATCAGAAATTCCGTGGCGCGCTTTGCGGCGGCCACGTTGTCGATGGACACGTTGAAGACATTGCGCCCTTTTTCATCCATGTCAATGAATGCGACGGGGAGGTCGATCTCCTTCATCTGCTCGATGTACGGGTCGCCGAGGCGGAAGCCGCTGGCAACGATGCCGTTGACGCTCTTCTGGCGGCACAGCTGCAGCAGCGGCGTCATCTCCTGCTCCTGCGAGCTGGTGGTGAGCAGCATGAAATCGCAGTTGCGGCGCTTGCAGATGTAGTGCGTGCCGGAGAGGATGCCGAAGACAAATCCGCTGGGGTCCTCGCTGCGCAGCCCGTTGACGAGCAGCGCGATGGTGGTCGTCTCCACCTTGCCGCCCATGTTCCGGGCGTTCGTATCCGCGACGTAATCGAGCTTGTTCGCCACGTCGAGCACGCGGCGGCGCGTCTCGGGGTTGACGTCCTGATACCCGTTCAGAGCCTTGGACACCGTGGCGACGGACACGCCCGCCGCCTTGGCCACATCCCGAATGTTCGTTCTCCGCATCCGCCCATTCCTCCTCCGCATGGTCTTATTGTAGCGGACGCGGGCTTCCCGTCAACGACGGGTTCCGGCAAAATCCGCGCCCTGTACACAAAAAAAGAACGCCCGGCCGCGCAGCCGGACGTTTGCGTCTGATGTGTTTATTCCGCGGGGCGCACCAGCACGACGGCGACGTCGTTGACGTTCGTTCCCGTCGGGCCCGTGACGATCAGCCCGCCCGCGGCTTCAAGCGCCGGGTAGGCGTCGTTGTCTGCGAGCACGCCGTGCACCGTCAGCCCGTGCGCCGCAAGCGCCGCGGCCGTGTCTCCGTCCGCGTAGCCGCCCGCCGCGTCCGTCGGGCCGTCCGTTCCGTCCGAACCCACGCTGAACACCGCCGCGTTCGCCATGCCCGCGATGCCCGCTGCCGCCGCGAGCGCCAGCTCCTGGTTGCGCCCGCCTTTGCCCTTGCCCGTCAGGTGCACCACCGTCTCGCCGCCCGCGAGAAACGCCAGCGGTTCGAGCGTGTCCTCGTGGCTCTTCGCAATCGACGCGAGGAAGCTGCCCGCCTCCCGCGCTTCGCAGCACAGGCGGTCGGTGAGGACGGCGGCTTTGTATCCGAGCCGCTCGCACGACGCGGCCGCCGCCGCGCACAGTTCGCGCACGCTGCCCGTGACGCGCGTCTCGACGTTGTCAAGCGCCTTCGGCGTCTCGGTGCGCAGGCACTCCATCGCCCTGGCGCTGAGCTTCAGGCCGTACTTTTCCGCCACAGCCAGCGCCTGCTCGCACGTGGACGAGTCCGGGCACGCGGGGCCCGACGCGATCATGTCGAGCGGGTCGCCCAGAATGTCCGAAAGCACCACCGCAAACACCTGCGCCGGGGCGCACGCCTGCGCGAACCGCCCGCCTTTCACCGCCGACAGCCGCTTGCGCACCGTGTTCATCTCCACGATGTCCGCGCCGCACGCCAGCAGCTGCCGCGTGACGTCCGCGAGTTCTTCGCCGGGGATGAGCGGCAGCTCGAACAGCGCGCTGCCCCCGCCCGAGAGCAGGAACAGCACCGTGTCGCCCTTGCCCGCTTTCTCCACAAGTTCCAGAGCCGCGCGCGTGGCCGCGAACGAGTTTTCGTCCGGCACGGGGTGCCCCGCCTCAAAGCACGTGCACGCCGGGATCTCGCCCATCACGTGCCCGTACTTCGTGACGACGACGCCCGCCGCAATGCCGCCCTCAAGGCAATCTGCCGCCGCGCGCGCCATCTGCCATGCCGCCTTGCCCGCCGCCACAAGGTATACCTTCCCCGTCAGCGGACGCTCCCGCAGCGCGCGGCGCACCGCTTCGTCCGGCAGCACCGCCGCGACGGCTTCCTTTACGATCGTATCCGCATGGCTGCGAAGCTTGCTGTTCATGGCAGTTTTCCTTTCCGTTTCCGGCTCAGCGGCCGATCTTGATGCCGGTCAGATGCTCGTAGTACTGCGCAATGGCGCTGTGATCCTTCTGGCCGCCCTCGTTGTTGTGCAGCCACTGCAGGATCTCCTGCACTTCGGCCGTCATCGGCACGGGCGCGCCCACCGTGTGCGCGCAGTCGAGCGCGTTGTTCAGGTCCTTGATGTGCAGGTCGATCTTGAAGCCCGGCTTGTCGTTGCCCGCGATCATCATCGGCGCTTTCGCGTTCATCACCGTCGAGCCCGCGAGGCCGCCGCGGATGGCTTCAAACACCAGCTGCGGGTCCACGCCCGCCTTCTGCGCCAGCGTCAGCGCCTCGGCCAGAGCCTGGATGTTGCACGCCACGATGATCTGGTTCGCCAGCTTCGTCGTGTTGCCCGCGCCCACGTCGCCGCAGCGCACGACCGACGCGCCCATCGCGCCGAGGATGTCCTTGTATTTGTCGAACACTTCCTGCTTGCCGCCCACCATGAACGAGAGCGTGCCGTCGATGGCCTTCGGCTCGCCGCCCGACACCGGCGCGTCCAGCATCTCAACGCCTTTTTCCGCCAGCACCGCCGCGATCTCCTTCGACGCCACCGGGTTGATGGACGACATGTCGATGAACACGCTGCCCGGCTTCATGTGGTCGGCCACGCCGCCCTCCGTCAGCATGACTTCCTTCACCTGCGGCGAGTTCGGCAGCATCGTCAGAACGACGTCGCACGTCTCGCCGATCTCGGCCTGCGTCGCCGCTTTCGCGCCCGCGGCCACCACTTCGTCGATGCTCGCCTGGTTGCGGTCGTTCACCGTAAGGTCATAGCCCGCTTTCAGAAGATTCTTCGCCATGGGCTTGCCCATGATGCCCAGTCCGATCAGTCCGATTTTCATACGTACATACCTCTTTTCCCGATTTGTATCTGTGCAGATGTTTGTGAAAGAAACTCAGAGCAGCCCCATGTTCGTGAGCACGCCGCGCAGCGTCTCCTTCTGCTGCGGCGAGAGCTCCTGGATGGGGTCCAGGCACTTGCCGACCGGCAGGCCCTGCATGACGAGCGCCTCCTTGATGGTCTGCGGGAACGTGCCCATATTGCATGCGATGCGCAGCGGCGCAAGCGTGTACTGCGCTTCGAGCGCGCCCGCGAGGTCTCCGTCCTCCCACTTGTCGTAGATGTCGGCCGCGATGCGCGGCGCGACGTTCGCGCAGCTGGCGATGGCGCCCGACGCGCCGTACATCAGGCCGGCGAAGATGAGCGTGTCGCGCCCGAGCAGCACGTTGAAGTGGCTGCGCATGTCGCGCGTCAGACGCAGGTATTCCTCGCTGTTCGTCATGTCGCCGGTGGAGTCCTTCACCGCCGCGATGTTCCTGCAGTCGCGCGCGAGCCGCGCGACCGTCTCGGGCGCGATGGTGACATTCGTCTTCGGCTTGTTGTTGTACAGGATGACCGGCATGTCGGTGCTGTCGGCGATCGTCTTGTAATACGTGTACAGCTCGTCCTGCGTCTGGCTGACGAACATCGGCGTCAGCACGCTGACGGCGTCGTAGCCGCCCACCTGCTCGACGAGACGGATCAGGCGGATCACGCCGCGCGTCGTGATGTGGCTGCATCCCGCGAACAGCTGGATGGGCCGCCCCTTGCGCGTGGTCATTCCCGCCACCGCCTCTTTCACCGTGGTGAGGATCTTGACGAATTCCTCGTCGTTCACCGCGTAAAACTCACCGGTCGTTCCCAGCGGGAACAGGCCGTGCACGCCGTTTTCCACCAGCCGTTTGCTCATCATGGCGAGGGCGTCGTAATTGACCGAACCGTCCTCATAAAACGGGGTGATGATGGGAGGCGTGATCCCATAGGGTACAAATGCCACAAAAACCATCCTTTCTTCGCACTGTCCTGAGACGCTGCGCTGCAAGGTCTCTTCCAGCTTCCATTATAGAAGCACACGCGCGACGCACAATCGGCGAAAGGGCCAAAGCCCCGGGATGATTTCATGTCATATTGCCAGTTTTTCAGCATGAACGCAAAAACGTTTCATTATCATTTCACGGATGAAATGTCCGCGGCGTCCGCAAGGCCCAGTTTCTTGATCTTGCGCCAGAGCGTCGTGGTGCTGATGCCGAGCTGCTGCGCCGTGAGCGAGCGGCTGCCGTCGTTCTCGCGCAGCGCGCTCAGGATGCGCTGTGCCTCGCGGCTCTGCGGTTCGCCGCCGGGCGCGGGCGCGTCCTGCCGGGGCGGGAACATCTCCTCCCACAGCGCGCGCACCGCCGCCTCGTCGATGCTCCGGCGGGTCGCGGTGAGCACAAGGCGCTCCATGAATCCGTTGAGCTGAACGATGTTGCCCGGCCAGCCGGCCTGCAGGAGAAGCTGCATGCCGCCGCTGGTGATGACGTGATAGCGGTGGTATGTCTCGCACACACGGCGCAGCGCGGCCCGGATGATGTCTTCCAGATCCTCGGGGCGCTCGCGCAGCGGCGGAAGGTCGATGCGAAGCCCCGCCAGCAGATAGTACAGGTCCGCCCGGAAATCCCCGGCGCACGCGAGGCTCCAGAGGTCCTCGCCGGATGTGACGACGAGCCGCGTGTTGACGCGGATGGGCCGCTCCGCTCCGCGCCGGATGACGCGGCGGTAGCGCACCGCCTGATACAGGTTGGACTGCACGGCATACGTCAGCTTGTCGATCTCCTGCAACAGCAGCGTGCCGTTCTCGGCCATGCCGAACGCGCCGAGGTCGACCTCGCCGTCCTTGTTCTTGTAGCCCGTGCCGAAGATGGCGGTCATCTGCTCGTCGGGTTCAAGGCCCGCGCAGTTGAGCTGCACGAACGGCCCGGTTCGGTTGGTGCTGTTGTTGTGGATGCACCGCGCCATCAGCGCGGACTCGAGCCCCTGATCTCCGGCGAGCAGCACGGGGTCGGCCGACTGGCTGAACAGCTTTGCCCGCTCGACGGCCCGCGCCATGGCGGGCGAGCGGTGGAACACGTTGTCGAACGTGCGCTGCTGCCTGTCCGCGCCCGGGATTTCTCCGTCCTCGGTGCGCGGGTCCATCTGAAGGGAGCGGTAGACCTTGTGGCACGAGAGCGTGGCCCCGTCGACCCGCCCGTCCTCGAGGCGGATGGCCGAGAGGATGACGACCATCGCCTGCGAGCGGATGTGCAGGAACGTGGAGTAGCTGTTGCCGCCCCCGAGCACGTTCGCGACCACGTCCTCCGCAAGCCCCGGAAACACCTCCGGCAGCGTGCGCCCCAGCAGCGCCTGCTCGCGGCACTCCAGCGCCTCGAGCAAAATGTCGTTGCATTTCGTGATGCGGCCGGCGCAGTCGGTCTGGATGTATCCGTTCGTCGTGTTGTTCAAAAGCGCGTCGATCTGAGCGTTGGCGCGCAGGTTCATCTCATTGGCCTGCAGCGCCGTCTCCGCGCTCTCGATGGCGTTCGCAAAGGAGTCTGCACCGAGGTCGAGGAAGAGAAAGCGCACGCCCGCTTCGCGCGCCATGCGCCCCGCGAGGTCGCCGCCGATGACGACGTCCGGCTCAGCGCGCAGCGCCTCTTCGGTGCGGGCGCGGTACTCCTCTTCCGTGCGGTAGGAAAACACGTGCAGGTCAACTCCGAACAGAAGGCCGCAGCAGCTCGTGTCGCACAGCATGTCCTCCGCCGCGATGAGCGCCACGCGGGGGTGTTCCCCGCCCGACAGTTCTCCCGCTTTCCGCAGCAGCATGCCGATGCCCTGCGCCGTCAGCCGCACGCTGACGACCGGCACGTTCAGGCTCCTGCGGATGCGCAGTGCCTGAAGCCCGCGGCAGATCAGGATGCCCGCCCCGTTCTGAATGGAGGCGCGCGCCTCCTCCACGGCGTGCTCCGTGTCGATCTGCCGGACTTCCCCGATGGAGTCCCGGCCTTTCGCCAGTTCCCCGGCCTGCCGCACCAGTTCCTCCCTCGGCAGCAAAATCGCAATGTGGCCCATCGTCAGCCTCCTCGCCGGGCCCGCCTTGCGCGGGCCGTAATCGTTCTCCTATTATAGCACAAATCCGCCCCGTGCAACACGCGGACGCAAAAACGCCCCTCCGGCCTGTGCGGCGGGCGGATTGCTTTTGCGCGCCGCGCTGGATTTTACGGTGCAAATCCTGTATAATAAACTCGAATCGGGACGCCTTTGGGGCGTCTCACGGGGAGGGATGACGTTTGGAGCGGATGTCCGGATTTCTGGACGAAACTGCTGCGCTGTGCCGCAAATACGGCCTGCCGGACACACAGCTCGTGCGCGGGGCCGGGGAGCTGCGCGGCTACCACGTGCGCGCGGCCGTTCTGGGCGGATTCAACACGGGCAAGAGCGCCCTCGTCAACGCGCTGGCGGGCGCGTATCTCTCGCGCGTTTCGCTGTGCGGCGAGACGCGCGTTCCCGCCGAGATCTTCTACGGCACACAGGGCGTGCAAGTGGTTCGAAACGGCGCCGCCGTGAGGTCCGACCCGTCGGTGCTGCGCCAGGGCGGCGCGCTGGACGGTGCGCAGCTCGTGCGCGCGGCGCTGCCGCTGCCCGCGCTGCGGGAACTTGCCGGCGTGAGCCTTCTGGACACGCCCGCGCTCGAAGCGGCGCGCGCACAGGAGAACCCTGTGCTGTCGCAGCTCGTGCGCACAGCGGACGCCTACCTGCTTGTTGTCGGCGCGGACGCTCCCGTTGTGACGGGAAGCGTCACGGCCGTGCTGTCCGGCCTGTCTCTGGCGCAAAAGCCGGTGCTGGCGGTGCTGACGAAGTGCGACCAGTTCAGCCCGGCCGATGCGCGCGCCATTGCGGCGAAGCTGCAGAGCGATCTGCGCGCGCAGCTGGGATTGCCGGATCTCATCGTCTGCCGCGTGAGCTGCACGGGCGCGCCGGACGTGGACGCCGTGCGGGAATTTCTGCGTGCGCTTCAGGAAAAGAGCGCCGGGATGCAGCGCCGGGAGGGCGCGCGGCTTCTCTCTCTCGGTGCGCAGCCGCTGGCGGGGTATCTGCGCCAGCGCATCGAAAGCGCCCGTCAGCTCGAACCGGAGCTTGCGGGAAAGGCCGGCGCGCTCGGCCGTCAGCTGGAACGGCTGCACAGCGCGGTGGATGCGCTGAACGAGCGCATGCGCACACGGGCGCTCGACGCCCTCGCGCAGTCCGCCAAAGCGCGGCGCACGACGCTCACTCCTCTGGCCGCGCCGCTGGCGTATCTCCTGCGCACGCAGCAGAACGCGGCGGTGTATGCCGACGGCGCTCTGCGCAGCGTGCTGCGCGCCGAGGCGCGCAGCCGCCTTGCGCCCGTGCTGAATGCGTATGAGACGAATCTGCGGCGGCTGTCGAACCTGTATGTCCCGGACACACCTTTCCATCCCGGCCCGGACGCGGAGGTGTGCGCGGACGCGGCGTTCCCCGGCACGGCGGAAACGCTGGCCCGGTGCGAAGCGGAGGAGAACAGCATTCTGGACGCACTGGAAACACTCGCGGCGTCGTGCCTTGAGCGCGCGGCGCTCGCCGCACTCGATGAGGAGCGCGAGCGTCTGGCCGCACCTCTGTACGAACATCTCGCGTCGCTGCGCAAAGCGCTGGCCGACGCACAGAGCGAACAGAAGGATGCGAGCGAATCGCACCGGCGCACGCTGGAGGAACTGAAACGCGACCTCGCGCGCGTGGCGGAAATGACACAAGCAGCCCACAAGGAGGCGCAGGACCATGGCGTTTGAGCGGACGGAACAGGCAAGGCGTCGCGCCGTGGACTTTGCGCGCTCTCTGGACGAACTGTGCGCGGCGCTCGCGCCGTGGCCGGACGAAGCGGCTTCGGTGACGCGCCTCGCGAAAGCGTACCGCGCGCGGGCGGCCGAGTTCTTCGGCAGCGGGCACAAGTTCAGCCTCGCGGTCGTCGGGCAGGTGAAAGCGGGGAAATCGACGTTTCTCAACACGCTGCTCTTCGGCGGGCAGGACGTGCTGCCGCACGCCGCCGGGCCGAAGACCTCGGTGCTGACGCGTCTGGAATATGCGCCGGAGACGTCCGTGCGCGTGGAATACTACACGGCGGCGGACTGGGCGACGCTCGAACAGGCGGCCGCCGTGCCGCTGGACACGCCCGCGGTGCACGGCGCGCGCGAACTGGTGAAAGCCGTTGAGGGGCAGCGCGCGCGGCGCGACGCGTGCGCGGAAAAAGGTGAGGAGACGTTCGCGTGTCCCGACGAAACGACGCTCGCGGCGCTGCTCGAGGACACGGTCGGCGGCGGGATGCTCTCGCCGTTCGTGAAGTGCGTGACGCTCGGCCTGTGCCGGGAGGAACTGCGCGGGCTGTCTGTTGTGGACACGCCGGGGCTGAACGACCCGCTGCCCTCGCGCTCGCAGCGCACGGAGGAATTTCTGGAGACGTGCGACGCGGCGTTCTTTCTGAGCCACGCGGGGTATTTTCTCGACGACACCGACATCGCGCTGCTCACGGGGCAGCTCGCGCGCAAGAGCGTGCGGCGCATCCAGCTCGTCGCGAGCCGGTTCGACGGCGCTCTGGCCGACGCGCTGGCCGCAGACCCCGCCTGCACGGCGGATTCCGTGCGCGCGGCGCTGACGCAGCGCGCGGGGGAAAAGCTGGATGCGGTGCTGGAAAAACTGCGCCGCACGGGGGCGGCGCAGCCCGTGACGGACGCGATCGCGGCGTGCAGAGCGCCGCTGTTCGTCTCGTCGGCCGCACGCCGCATGGCGCGCACCGCGCCGGGGGCGTTCACGCCCGCCCAGCAGGCGGTGGCGCAGAGCGTGTTCGGCGCGCGCGTGCCGGATGCGGACGAGCTGGAGGCACTGAGCGGCTTTGCGCAGGTCGAAGCCGTGTTCCGCCGTTTCATCGACGAAAAAGACGAAACGCTGGCGCACAAGGCGGACAGCTTCGCCGCCGTGGCGCGCACGGAGATGCACACGCTTCTCGGCGAACTGTGCGCAAAGCGCACGCAGCAGATGCGCGCGCTCGCGGCGCAGGAAGAAGAAATGGCAAACCGGGGCCGCGCGGCGGCCGCCGAGGCGCGGCGCATCGCGGACAGGGCCGCGCAGCTGTTCGACGCGCAGCTCGCGCCGCTGGAAGGCCGGCTGCACACCGCGGCGGGCGTTCTGTCGCAGATGTCGGGAGACTCCGCCGCGCCCGTGGAGCGCCGCGACGTGACGCTGTACACGCAGTACAAGACGATCTCGGACGCGACGTTCTGGAAACCGTGGACGTGGGGCCGCAGCCACCGCGAATACAGCGTGAAGGAAGCGGCGAAATCCTACTGGCAGGCGTCGGACACCGTGGAATTTCTCGCAGCGTTCGAGCGGGATATGGCGCTTTTGTGGGCCGACCTGTTCGCCCCGCTGACGGACACGTCGCATCTGCAAAGCGAGCTCGTCCGCTTCGCTCAGCGCACGCTGACGGGGCAGGACGCCGAAGACGCGCTTCCCCTTGCGCGCCGGGCGCTTGGGCGCATCGCCGCGCCGCGCCTTGCGTTCTCGACGCAGGCGCAGCGGGAGTCGCTCGCCGCACAGTTCCCGGACCGCGTGGAACTGCCCGCCGCGCGCGAGGCGCTGCGGGATGCGTGCCGCGAGGCCGTGCAGAGCGCTGCGGCCTCGGCCGCGCGCGAACTGGACGAGGGCGCGCGCCGCTTTGAGCGCACCGTGCGCGCCGCCCAGCAGGAGTACAGCGCACGGCTGTTGCGCTGTGTGAACGACGAGCGCCGCGCGGTGGAGGCAAAACGGAGCGAGGCGGCGAAAAGCCGCGCTTCTTGCCAGGAATTTATTGAGACAGCACAGCGCATGATGTGACGGCATATAAAACCGCCGCGCCCGCACCGGACGGTTCCGGCAGCGGGCGCGGCGTTTTTTTGTTTTGCATTCCGGATGCTGCGGTCAGCCGACGGTGAAGTAGCCGCCGAGGCGAACGCCGTCGACGCTCGCCGTCTCCGGCGTGGACAGACAGCTGTTGACGCCGAGATAGCAGTGCGTATCGGTGTAGCTGCACCGGCGCAGGAACACCAGCTTGTGGCGCACGCCGAGCATGCTGTATGCGTCGATGAGCGCGTCGAGCTGCGCCTCGCTGACGGGCAGCGGCTGCGCGCGGCCGGTGAGGTCGAGGATGACGCAAAACGCGTTGCTGTCCTCGCCGTAGAGCTCCTCATAGAGTTTCCGGCGCGCGGCCGTGACGGGTTTTTTGCTCCACTGGAAGTGTTCGACGATGCGCGGGCGAACGCCGCACGCGAGCTCCACGACGCTCTCGAGCGCCGCGCGCGTGCCCTTGCCGCCCTGATACAGTGCGCTGTTCCGGATGAGCTCGCGCAGCTGTTCGGGGCCGAAGATGCCGCCCGCCGTGTCGATGCCGAGCCACGAGGCCAGCGCCTCGAGCCGCTCGCCGTCCGCGCTCTCGTAGTCGAGCGCAAGGGGCACGTCGTCCACGCGTTTTTCGAGGTCGAGGTACATCGACTGGAACACCGCGAGGTAGCGGGTGAAGAAGTCGCTGTCCTGATAGATCTCCGGGAAATAGCGCGTGAAGCTGTACTTCGGGAATTCGAGACGGATGCCGCGCAGCACGCACTCTTCCGTCTCCTGCACCGCGGCGCACACGCACAGGTACACCCAGCGCCCCTCGAGTTCGTGCAGCAGGATGTCCTGCCGGTTGACGGCGCGCACGTGCGGCAGCGCCGTGAGCGCCGCCATCTTCTGCACGGCGGGCGCGTCCGACGCGAGGAACGCGGAGAGATCCTCCACGCCCGGCGCGGCGTCGGCCGGGCTCACGGCGGCGATGACCTCGAGCTTTGCGCCGGCGAAATCGCCGTCCACGACAAGGCGGTGGTACGTGCCGTCGGGGTCGGCCGTATCGAACGAGACGAAATACGCCCCGCCCTGCGCGCCCGTCAGGTGCAGACACAGCTGCCCGTCGGGCTCAAAGCCCTGCGCACAGCCCGCCGCGAGCGCGCGGCGGTAGAAATTCACTTGTTTCAGCGGCTGCTTCAAGCGGCACGCCCCCTTTTATCCGATGTATTCAAGGCCGATCTCCCGCACATACGTCAGGCAGTCCGGTCCGGCGGTGATGTCGCCGTGTTCGTTCTTGCCGCCGCCCGCGCCGACATACTCCATCGAGAGCTGTTCGACGCTCTGCACGGCGGGCTCGAGTTCGAGCGCCGAGAACAGGCGGCCGTAGTCGACGGCGCGGCCGTACTCCCCGGTGTCCACCGTCTCGGCCTGCCGCCGGATGACGGCTTCGACGCGGCTGCGCGCGTCCGGCTCGCCCGCGCGCAGCCGGATGCGCCCGTAGACGCTCACGCCCACGTAGCGCGCGCCGGTGACGCGCACGTCCGTCGCAAGCAGACGGCAGCGCTCGAGCTGCGCGGCCACGGCGCGGCGGTACGCCTCGGAGAGCCGCGGCGTGCGCGAGGCAGCGCGCGGCTTCACGGCCACGACGACCGTGTTCGGCGCGAAGGGCTCGGCGCGGTACGCTGCACAATACTCCTTCATGGGGATGACGGCGACGCTGTCGAGCATCAGCCCCGGCGTCGCGAGCGCGAGGGCGCGGTAATCGCCGGCGTTCACGGCGCGGGTCGGCGTCGTCATCAGCCGGTCGAGTTCCGTCTGAAGTTCGGCGGCCGTGCGGCGGCGGCATCCCCCCCCGGCGGCCGACGGGTTGAAGACGCGGCGCACGCCGGGCAGTTCGTCCCCGGGCGCACCGGCGCTCTCCGCGAGCACGTTGCCGCCCTCAAAGCGCGAAGTCTCGAGCTGTACGGCGTACACGTCCCAGCCCGCTTCGGGCTGGCGGCCGTGCAGGCTGTCGCCGAACACGATCTGCCGCGCGGCCTCGTCGAGGCGGAACACGCAGTCGTCCCATCCGGCTTCGAGCAGGTCTTCGCACGGCTCCCAGAGCTGTGCTTTGCCCTGTTTCACGAGCGCGAGGCGCACGGAGGAGAGGTTTTCCGCGTCGATGGCGAGCCGCTGCCCGGAACAGCCGTCCGTACGGCCGAGATAGGCAGCTTCCGCCGCCGCGGGCGAGATGCTCCACACGAGCACTTCGTCGCCCGGTGCCGGGCGCGCGGATTCGGAAAATGCGATGCGCGCTCTCCCCTCGCCCTCCGGCACGGTCACGGCATCATCCGCATCGGCGGACGAGCAGAGGATGGTCCAGTTTTCTTCTCCCGGCTTTCTCGCACAGACGGTGATCCCGTCGCCCGGCCGGGCGCGGAAATCGGGGCAGAGCGCTTCTCCCCCGTCCGACACGCCCTGCCACACGCGCGCCCACGTCTGCACCTGGCGGGCGCGCACGCAGCACGGCAGCACGCGGCCGAGCCGGGGCGAAGCGTCGTATTCGTTCTCCACGGTGCGGCAGCGGAGGTAAAACGCCTCCTCCATGCCGTCCGGCGCGCCGGATGCGTGCGGCGCGTCAAACCCGAGCGCCACGAAACCGCTGCGCAGAAGGCCGCACGTCTCGTCTTGTTCCACGCGCAGCGCGCGCCATGTGTGGCCGTCGAAATACTCCCACGCGAGCCGCGCGAGCGAGAAGTCGCTCCCGAAGGGCGTGCGGCTTTCCGGCGCCGTCTCAAGATACAGCTGCGCGCCGCTTTCGAGCGCATGCCGAAAGCCGAGCGCGAGCCATTCGCCGGGCGCGCCGCCGGGCGTGAAGAGCGCGGCAAAACCGCCGTCAACGCCCGCCTCGCCCGTCACGTCGCGCAGAGCGCCGCCGCGCATCACATACGCGTGCGTCAGGCGGTTCGCCGCGCAGCGCAGCGTTTCGCACGTTTCGAACGGAACGTCGTCCGCCCAGACGCGCGTGCCCGCGGGCACGTCGAGCGCGCCCTCGCCCTCGAACGCCAGCACGCACGAGGCGGGGCTCTGTTCGGGGCGGATGCCCAGCAGTTTGAGGTATTTGAGTTTGTGCACCTCGCCCGACGCGTTCATGTAGTAGTGAAGCGTGTCGAACAGCCACGCGAACGTCTGCAGCGTGGTGATGCCGGGGTCGGCGGCGTTGAAGTTCGTCCACTCCGAGGTCAGCGCCGGGATGCGCGAGCGCGCGCGCTGAAAGATGGATTCATAATCGTCGCCGTCGAGGCGCGGTACTTGCAGCATAAGTCACCTCCGGGACACTTCCCGTGAAATCTGGCCGTCAGACGGTGCGCGCGTACACGGTGTGCACACCGTTGACCGCCATGACGAAGGGGTTTTTGACGCGGGCGAGGAAATCCTCGTCCACCGCGTGGTCCTGCCCGTCGACGCGGGCGACCACCGCCATGCGCTCCACGTGCAGCGACGCGTCGCGCAGTTTCAGATACGCCAGCAGCTGGCGGGACGTGGGCAGCACGCCGATCTTCCAGCCGCGGCCGTCGAAGCCGCCCGAGAGCGGGTCGAGGAAGGCGCGCACGGCGCGCTCGGTGGCGCGCTGCGCCTCGTAGACCTCTTCCATCGAGTTGCACCGCAGCCAGATGCTGACGGAGAAGCGCACGAACTGCGGCTGGCACAGAACGAGCGTCTTGCCCAGCGGCACGAGCCCGCCCGCCTTTGTCAGCGCGTCGGCCACGGTGTCCTTGACGGCGGAGAAGATGTGGCTGCCTTTCTCGTACTCGTCGATGAGGAGCGCCACGGTGACGGTGTCGGGCGCGCTTTCGCCGTCCGGCGTCACGCCGCTGCGGCATTTGATCTGCCGCACGCCGCAGCCGAGCTGCGAGATGATGTCGAAGTAGTCGCGCTCGCTGACGGCCCGGCCGCGCGTGCGCAGCAGGTCGGACACGCGCCGCGCGGCGGCCTCCTCGCCCGTCTCGCTCACGCCGCCGTACGCGGCCATCGTGTTCTCCACGCGGCTGATGAAGCGCACGGGGCGCGTCATCGTGCGGATGGCGCCCGCCGGGACATTGCCCTGCGCGCCCTGATAACTGCGGTACTCGACGCGCACCGCCGGCGCGCCCTCGGGGGGCGCATACACGCTGAACGTGTGCTTGTCGAACGTGATGGTCCCGGCCTCGGTGTCGAGCTCGTAGAACCGTCCGCGCTGCGCGGCATACACGCGCTTTTGCCACTCCACCCACTCGCCGTCCGGGTGCGCGGGGGAGGTTTCGTTCACATACACGCGCGCGCCGAGCAGGTTCTGCTCTTGCAGATGCAGCGTGACGGCGGCGCGGGGATCGTCGATGTAGAATTCCTCGGTGCGCGTGGCGCGGTTGACGGCGCGCACCGTGTTGACGCGGATGCCGTGCACGACCGGGAGCCCCGGCCGCGCGGCCATCTGCGCGCAGCGCAGGCGCAGCCAGTAGCGGTCCTTCCCGTAGCGCACGCCGCGGCTCACGTCCGCGGGCACGAGAATGAGCATCGCGCCGGAATAGCGCAGCCCCTCGGTGCCGTCCGCCGTCTGTGCCGGCTCGAAGCCGGAGGGCGAGAGGTACTCCACCGCGTAGTCGAGCGGGAGGTCCTCGTTGTTTTCCACTTCAAAGTAAAGGCTCAGCGGGCTGCCCTCGGGCGGCGCGTCGAAGCCGAGGTAAAGGCACGCGCCCTCCTGCTCGGCCGTGACGAACGGCTGCGCGGCGCGCTGTTTGCGCCACAAAGGCGTGAGATCCCGCGAGGCAAAGTTGTTGAGCGCGACGGCCGACGTCGGCGCGAGCGGGTGCGCGGCGTACGAATACGAAAAGCGCAGGTTCGTCACGACGGGGATGTGCTGGCGGCAGGGCAGCTGATACAGTCCCTCCGCGCGCAGCATCCGCATCCGCAGACGGTAGTCGCCCGTCATCTCCGCGGCGGGCAGCATGTCGTCCGGGCAGCGGAACGCGAGCGTCACATGCCCCTGCGCCGATCCGTTGAAGAGAAGCGCCGCGTTTTCGTCGGGCATAAGGCGCTTCCAGCCGCGCGTCGAGAGGTATTCGATGAGCACGTAGTCGGGTTTGACGTCGCGCGTCTCGGGCTTCGGCACGGGGCGCGTCTTTTTCATGATGACCTTGTAGTCGATGTCGAGTTCCGGCTCGGGCAGCGTCTGCTCGAGCGTCTCGAAGTCGATGTCGAACTCCATGCGCACGTCCGCGCCCGGGCGCGCGAACACCGCGCGGCTCTCGACGCCGCACTCGGCGTACAGTTCGAGAGGATTGCCGAACGGCGCAAACCGCCCGGCGGGCTGCGTCACGCCGCCGCACCAGACTTCGTCGGGCGCGACGTCCTCGCGCGAGAACACGAGTTCCGCGCCGCTCAGCGCGATGTCCTGCGGGCCGTCCGCCTGAATGCAGAGCACAAAGCGCTGCGAGGTCTCGCACACATCCGGCTCGAGCGCAAGCCACAGCGTGTCGCCCTCGGCGCGCGGGGCGGCCAGCGGGCGCAGGCCCTCTTCCTCCCCCTCACCGGGCAGGAAAAAGTGCGCCTGTGCGAGCGTTTCGGCGGCCGCGGGCGCGTCGTCCGGGTCGGACGTGTGCACGCGCAGGCCCACCTCGCCGCCGCCCAGTGCCTCGAGCCCGCGGTCAAATTCCAGTGTCAGGATGTGGTGCGCCTCGCTCTCGGGGTCGGGGTCAAACACGGTGAACGTGCATCGGTCCGCCGAAGCGCCGTCGAGCACGGTGACAATGCGGTCGCCGCCGCGCTGCGTCTCGACGATGGCGTCGAGCACCGCGCCCGTGACGGTGATGCCCTGCTCGGTCTCGAACGTGAGCGCCGCGCCGCCCGCTTCGCCGTCGGCCTGGAGCTCCGTGCCGCGCGGCACGTACACCGGGCCGGACGCGCTCGCCACCGGCTCGAACCGCACATACGTCTGCGCGGGGCGCACCGGCTGCGGGCACAGGCGGTCAAACAGATTCAGATAGTGGATGCGGTGCATGCGCAGCACTTCGGAAAAGCGCGCTTCGCTGTCCGCGAGCATGTCTTCCAGAAGCAGCGCCATCACGCTGCCGGCGTCCGGGTCGTCGGGGGAGAAGCGCCACTCCGGGACGTAGGACTGCGCCAGCGCCGTCATTGTTTCACGCAGCGCGCGCCTCGATTCGTCTTGCATGGTTGCGATCCTCCTTGCGGTTTACAGTTCGTCCCCGACGCCCTCGTACAGGTAGTAGGGGAACACGATGTTGTTGGGGTTGTTGGTGGAGCGGACGGTGTAGCTGATACGGAACAGCAGTTTTCCCTCTCCCATGTCGGTGTCGTCGATGTCCACCTCCACGTCGATGATGCGCGGCTCCCAGCGCGTGAGCGCGCGCACGACTTCCGCGCGCACCATGCTCATCGCCGAGGTGTCAGGCAGTTCGAACACGCAGTCGTGCAGATTGCAGCCGAAGTCCGGCAGCATCGCGCGCTCGCCGCAGCGTGTCGTGAGGATGATGAGCACCGACTGGCGGATGTTCTCCTCCTCGCTGCTCATCGCGATGCGGCCTGTCGCGCCGTCCGTCTTGGGCGGGAAGTTCCATCCCGTGCCCAGAAAATCCCGTGTGCCTGCCATGAAGCGGCTCCTTTCTTGCGGCGCGCTGCCGTCAGTTGATCTTGACCATCGCGGCCGAGAGCTGCGCCATCGTGCCGCCCTTGAACTCGGCGGTCTGCTTGCCCTCGGCCTTGAGCATGCCGCCGGACAGCTCCAGCGACTGGTTGGCCGTCACGGCGGCCTGCTGCTGCGCCTTGACGGTGAATTTCGTGCACTCCACGGACACCTCGCCGCCCTGGCCGTCGATCGTCACGGTGCACTTGCCCGTCTTGAGCGTGATTTTCTTTTCCGTCGTGATCTCGAGCGCGCCGTTCTTGCAGTCGAGGAAGAATTTGTTCTTGCCGTCCTTGTCTTTGATGGTGACGGTCTCGGTCTCGTCGCTGACGGCGGCGGTGATGCCCTTCGGCGTCGTGAACGTGCAGGACTGCTTTTTGTCCTCGTCCGACAAGACAAGCTCGAGCCCGCCCTTCGTGCGCGCCGTTTTCTTGAGGTTCTTCGCGTCGAAGTTCTGCCCGGGGTACTTCGCCCCGGCGGGGTAGAACACGCCCATCACGAACGGGCGCTTCATCTGCGGGCCGAGGAAGCCCACGAGGACGATGTCCTCCACTTCCGGCACGCAGTACACGCCGTACTCCTTGCCCGCATACGGGCGCAGCACCGGCATCCACTCGCAGATGTTGCCGCCCTCTTTCCATGACAGAAATTCGACTTTGACCATGCCGGGGTGCTCTTTGTCGCCGTTGTCGGTGACGCGCCCCTGCACGAAGGACTGCGGCGCGCGCAGCGCCGGATCGGCGCCGAATTCGCCGTTCAAATCCAGAAGTTCCGTGATCTCGCTCATAAGCTGTCCGTCCTTGCTTCAAACGAAGTGGTGAAGCCCGCGTCGCTGTACACGTGGCGCACCCGCATGATGTAAAATTTGCCCGTGGCCTGCGGCGCGAGGCCGCTGACCTTGATCCATCGTCCGGGCACGATCTCCGGCAGTCCGATGCAGCGGCAGTTCAGAACGCCGAACTGGCGCTCGATGCCGCGCAGGATGGCTTTCGCGCGGTCGGACGCGTCCTTCGCGCTGACGGCGCGCGGGTCGAAGTATGTGCGCTCCGTGCCGGAGAGCATCTTCGAGGGACCCGAGCCGTCGCCGAACTTGCCGGACGACGTCGCCGAGCCCGAGACGGCCTTGTCGCTCTCGGGGTCGACGCCCCGGACGGTGACCTTCTTCACGAGCGGCGCACCGCGCAGGCTCATCGTGGCCGAGAGGATGCCGTGCTGCGGCTCGAGCGTCATGACGGGCGTGGTGAGCTTCGCCGGTTCGCGGAAGTACGCCTTGCCCGCGAAGATGAAGAACTCGCACCCCGTGTACTGCGCCTGGCGCACGAGGAAGTCGTAGTCGGTGTCCATGTTAAAGGGCAGCGGCTCGCGCTCGGTCTCCGTGAGGCTGACCTGCTTTCCCGAGAGATACGCCGACACGGGGCTCTGTGATAAAAGCGCGCTGACGAGCGGGCCGATTTTCTTCTCGCTGCGGATCTCGAGGCGCTGCATCTTCATCAGAAGACATTTCGCGTCCATGCACTCGACGTGGATGACCGGCTCGTCCTCGCCGCTGAAATCGTACTCGACGTCCGTGACGAGGCCGCTGAACACCTTCTCGGTGCGGATGTAGCCGAGTTCCAGCTCCACTTTTGCGCCGAGCTGGAGGACTTTCGCCGCCCCGGAGGAGTCGAATTCCGTCTTGTCGGCGCGGTATTCGCCGATGACGTCGAACGAGATGCCGGAGGCCGCGTAGTCGGCCGAGAGGTCGGCCGTGATGCCGGAAAAGCGGGTGTTCATGCGCTCGGCGAGGTCGACGCCGTCGACGAGGATGCGCGCGGTGGGCGCCGCAAATTTCTGATATTTTGTCTCCAGCAGCGTATAGCTGGTGCTCGCGGTCATCAGATCCACGGTGCGGCTCTCCCTTCTGCGGCGCGCGGCCGCGTTTATTTTTCTCTCACTTGATGGACGGTACTTTCAACGTGGTGGCCGTCTCGAGCTTGCGGGGATTGAGGATGTCGTTCGCCTCGGCGATGACCTTCCACTGGGCGGGGTCGTCGTACTCGCGGCTCGCGACCATCCAGAGCTGGTCGCCCTGCGCGAGGGTGCGCTCCTTCGTGCGGTCGGGCGATTCAAAGGGCAGCTGCCGGGCGAGATTCATGTCCTGCCGCTCGCTGCCCGTGATGCGCAGGTCGACTTTCGCGCGAACGGGCGTGCCGTCCGACGAGAACATCGTGTAGGTCGTGTGGATGGACTCCACGCGGCCCTCGAAGTCGAGCGGGCCCCAGACGAAGTTGACGAGCGGCGGCTGGTGCGTCTCGTTGTTGAACTTCAACAGGCGCATCAGTTCGGCGCATGTGTCGGCCGATTTGTTCGAGCTGCCGGGCAAAAACTGGTCTTTCGCGAGCTGCGCGGCCGTCGATTTCAGCGCCGCCGTGCCGCCGCTTTTCACGGCGCTGACCATGCCGGTGAGCGACGTGTTGTGCAGGTCGGTGATGGTGTCGAAGTAGAGCGTCACCGACAGCGTGGCGAGGTCGCCCGAGACGGCGAACGCCCGCGACGGGTCCGAGTCACGCCCGAGCGGGCGCCGAACGGATGCGCGCGCGTGGCGCTGGATGGAATACTCCGAGGGGTTGAACTGGACGGTGAGCGCAGTGCCGCGCGCCGAGCTGATATTCCTCGGGTTCGTGATGACCTGAATTTTGGCCTTCTCGAGCTTTGCGGGCGAGAGCTTCTTCTTGACGGCCGCTTTCACGCTCCCCGCCTTTCCTTTCGATGATTGTATCAGCGACATGCGTCACATCCCCCTTCTTGCTTTTTCGCTGCGCAGCCGCGCCTCGATCTGGCGGTACACCTTATCTGCAATGCGCTCCACCTCGGCGGGCGCGACGCGGACGGGCGCCGCCGCGGCGGGCAGCTGCGCGCCGGACGCATTGACCGCCGTTTTCACCTCGGCGGGCAGCGTCTCCTGCTTCACCGTGCGCGTGCGGCGCACGGTCTTGATGTCGTTTTCCTCCGCCTGCTCCGCGCCGGATGCGGCGGGCGCTGTTTCCCGGCGGAATTCCATTGCGGCCGGGCCCGTGAAGGCCGCAGGCACGGCGCTTGCCGCGTTCGTGCGCGCCGTCGTTCCCGCGGATGCGGACGGCTGAACGGCGGCGGCTCCCGCGGGTGCGGACATCTGCGCGGCGGTGATTCCCGCGCGCGGCGTGAGCACGGTGTGCACTGCGGGCGAGCCGGGCGCGGCGGCGTATTTGCCGCTCACCTGACGGGCGAAATCGCGCGGGCTTGTCTGCGGCGGGGCGGCGGCGTTCCGGGCAGCCGCTGCCGGAGTGTTGGGCTGTGCGTGCACGAGCGGTGCGGGCGCAACTGTGCGGGTCGAATGCGCGGGAGCTGCCGTCTGCGACGCGGCGGAGGGTATCTCCGGGGGCTCTCCGGCCGGGCGCGGCTGTGCGTACACAAGCGGCGCGGGCGCTGCAATGGGCTGCGCCGGGGCTGTCTGTGCGGGCGATGCCTGCACGGCCGCGGGGACTGCGGCACTTGCGGTGCGGGCGGCGGGGGCCGCCTGCGCGGAGTGAGCTTTCTGCGGAGTTTGCGTCGTCTGCGAAACCTGTGTGCGGCGCTGCTCCTGCGCGGCCGCATCGCGGCGCAGCACGCGGTCGGCGGCCATGCGGCCGGGGACGGGCGCGTACGCGGGCGGCGCGGCGGTCTCCTGCCCCTCCTGCGGCTCGAAGTGGCCGAGCGGGCGGCGCTGTGTGAGCGGCGCGGACGCCTGCGCTCCGAGCGGGGCGGGTGCGGACGGTATGTTCTGCGCACGCGGCGGCTGTGCGGACTGTGCCGGTTCCGCGCGGGAAACGGTCTGCGCGGGCGGTGCGACGTGCACCGTCTGCGCTGGGGCGGCGGAGGAAGCCTTGGGCGTTCCGCGCTCTGCCGTCCGGGCGGATTCGGGAGCGGCGGAGGGTTCCGTGCGCAGGACCGTCGGGGCGGGCGCAAGGGGCCGGGCGGCCGGGAGCGTCTGCGCGGCGGTATTCGGAGCCGCCGGGTTCTGCGCGGGAACCGCAGGTGATGCGGTTTGGGTCTGCAATGCCGTTTCCGTTGCCGGAACCGCCGTCTGCACCGTGCGGATGTCACGCGCGGCCGGGGCGGCGGAAACCGGAGGAACGGGCAGCTTTAAGTCCGTATTTCTTTCGTCTCTCCGTGTGCCCGTCTGCACCGGGGTGCCGCTGTGCACGGCGGCGGGGCGCTGCGGGTCAGAGGGCGTTTCGCTGCGAAGCACGGTCTGCGCGGGCGCGGCGGGGCGGGACGGAGCGGAAGATTTCTCCGAAGCGGCCGGGCGCGCGGGCTGCAGTGCGGAAACCGGATGTTGCGCGCGCTGCACGGAAGCGTCCTGCACGGGCGCGGCGGGCGGTGCGCTCAACAGCACACGCCCGGCGCTTTGCGGCTGCGAACCGGCGCGTTCCCGGTTCTCCTGCGCGCGGAGAACGGAAATTTCGAGCGGTTCGAGCGCGTGCGTGCGCGCAAGGTCGAGCAGCGCGAGCGGACGGGCGGCGGGAAACGCCGCGCGCACGGGGGCGCTGCGGGGGACAGGTTCTGCGGCGGCCGGAGCAGCCGCTTTGCCCTGCGGCGCTTTCTCATCGCTTCTCGGCGCGGACGCGTGCATGCGCGCCGCATCCTGTTCGACGCGCGCGAGCTGGCGCAGCGCGCCGTCGAGCTTCAGCGTCAGAAAGCGCAGATCCATCTGGAGATTGACGAGATAGTTCGTCTCGAGCGTCTGCGTGATGTGGTACACCTGCTCGATGTACGTCTCGCTGCGCGCGGGAGCTTCGGCGGCTTCTGCGGGCAGGAGATGCACCATCGGCGCGGGCGCGCCCACGGACGCGGAGACGGCGGCGCAGCGCGCGAGGATGTCGCGGCCGGGGTCGTATCCCGATTGTGTGAGCAGAATCACGCGCGTCGCCTCCTTTCCCTAAGCTCCGGACAATTCAGAAGATGGCGGAGAGCCCTGCGGCCGACATGATGCTCCCCACGATGCTCGATGCAAGCGGATGGCTCTCCAGCGTCTCATACGTCAGTTCGAACGATTCGATCAGCACCTCGCTGCTCATGGCGTCGAGGTTGCCGACCTTGCATTTCTTGATGACCGCGCCGTGCACCTCGTAGATGTTCGTGATGGCGCCGTCGCGCCCGCTGACGAGAATGAGCATCGTGCCGGGGATGCGCTGGCCGACGCGGAAGCGCAGCGTGAGCAGTTCGAGCACAAGGCCGCGCGTTCCCGCGCCGCGCTCGAGCACGAGCGTTTTCTCCCCGCGCACGGGCGCGCGCAGCGAGTAGACGCGGTCGTTCACGCCGCCCTCCTGCAAAGGCTCCGTCTCGATGGACTCCTCGATGTTCGTCACGCGGGAGAAGCCCATGCGGATGTTGTTGATGAAGACCTGGAACTTGTAGCTCGGGACCGGTTCGGGCCGCGGGTTCCAGAATACCGTCTCAGCGCTCATGGCTTCACACCTCGAAAATGTTTTTGGGCGTATGGTTCAGTTCCTTGTGGATGGCGGAGATCTCCGCGCAGAACCGTCGTCTCGTCTGATGATCCAGCGTCATGACCGTCCTGTAATCCCAGTGGTAGTAGTACGACAGGAACGACATCTCCTTGTACAGCTCCTGCTCGGGATAGAGGGTCACTCCGCCTGCGTAAAATTTACCTGCTGCTCGAACTTGTGGCCGCACTCGGGGCACACGCACGTCTCGGTGACGGGCTCGGGCGCGTTGATGCGCTGGTACATGTTCTGCAAAAACGCGAGGTCCGACGAGAACAGGCGCTCGATGACGCGCGGGTCGATCTTCGGCAGCGTACCGAGGCTGGTGATGACGCGCGCGAGCAGGATGATGGTGAGATAGCCGGGGTTCTGCACGACGCGCGGATCGCGCAGCGGCAGAATCTCGTCGGCCGCCGTGGCAAGGCGCATCACGCCGTGCTTGTGCAGCGTTCCGGCGGAGTCGATGTATCCCTTCGGGAGGTCGAATTCAAATTCGGTTGCAAACTCTTCCATAGCGTTTTTCCTTTCAGCCCCGGCCCGTGCGGGCCGGGGCACAGCGTGTCAGTCGAAAGGCTTACTGGTCGCGGAGCATCTCCTCGAACGCGAGCTCAACGCTCTCGAACGCGATCTCGCTGGAGGAGGCGTTGAAATCCGGGCCGGTGTACTTGCACGGCCACGCATTTTTCAGCGTCCAGCTGGCGATGTCGTCGTGCGCGTCGTCCTGCAGGTGGATGGTGACATCCTGCATGCGGTCCTCGGCGGAGGCCTTGGAGCCGTTCGAGATGCCGGCGACCCACTCGTAGAACGACATGTTCTCCGTCATGCCCCATTTGAGCGTGACGTTGCCGTACTTCGTCATGCCGGGCATCTTGCGCGGCGAGTTGATGGGATCGGTGCCCTCGCGGTACTCGATGACGTCGATGCTGGCGTCGACGCCGCTGACCTCGGAGAACGCGGCCACGTCGATGCTGTCGATCTCGACGCGGTAGTTGTATTTCTTAAACGGATACGTGTTGGCCATAACGGTGTTCCTTCCTTTCGTTCATCGCGCCGGTGGGCGTCATTCCTTCGTGTTCTGGGTGATGCGGAAGATGACAAACTCCGCGGGACGGCTGGGCGCTGCGCCGATGACGCAGATCAGGCGGCCGTTCTGGATGTCCTGCTCGGTCATCGTGTCGCGGCCGACGTTGACGAAGAACGCCTCGCTCTCGGTGGCGCCGACCAGCGCGCCGGAGCGGTACATGTCGCGCAGGAACGAGGTGATCGTGCGCTGCACGCGCAGCCAGAGCACTTCGTCGTTCGGCTCGAACACGGCCCAGTTGGTCTGCGTGCGGATGGTCTCCTCGAGGTAGATGAACAGGCGCCGGACGTTGACGTACTTCCACAGGCTGTTGCTCGAGCACGTGCGCGCGCCCCAGACGCGGATGCCCTGGCCGGGCAGCGCGCGGATGAGGTTGACGCCGGCGGGGTTGAGCAGATCCTGCTCGCCCTTGTTGTACAGGCACGACAGGCCCGTGCAGTTGTTGACGACTTCGTTCGCGGGGGCCTTGTGCACGCCGCGGGCGATGTCGACGCGGGCGTAAATGCCGCACACCGCGCCGGAGGGCGGGATGTAGGCCGGGCGCTTCGCGGCGGGGTCATAGACCTGCAGCCAGGGAGCGTACATGGCGGCGTAGTCGGAATCGACGATCTCGCGGTGCGCCAGCAGGTCCTGCGGCTTTGTCATCTCGAGCGGCATGTCGAGCACCGCGAAGCGGTTTGCGAGGTTCTGGCACTGGGCCACGAGCGCGAGCTGGACGGCGGCGCTGGTGATGCCCGGGACGGCCATGATGCTGACGTTGTTCACTTCTTCAAACGCAGCGAGGCCCGTGCGCTTGCCGGGGGCGTCGCCGCCGCCGATGTAGATGGAGTCGTCCGCGAGTTTGCAGCTGCCGTCGGAGCCGCCGTCGAGCGTGAACACGGTCTTCCTGTCCGCGTCGTCGCCCGTGATCGCGGCGATGGGGGGCAGCGCGTCGGGCACGCCCGCGACGCTCACCGCCACCAGCGCGGAGCGGGACAGGCGGTTCGTGATGCAGTCGGCCGAGCCCTCGGCGAGGGACACGTTCTCGTAGACCTCGTCGATGTCGCCGCACAGCACTTCGATGTTGACTTCGCACGTGGACAGCACGCGGCGGGGAACGAGCGCGGTGTCGACGATCTCCTGCTCGAACTCATCGGCGAACACGACGTCGTTGTCCTGCACTCTGTCCACGCGGTTGTAGCCGACGACGCGGCCGCTCTCGGAGAGAGCCACCACGTCGCCCTCGCTGAACACGGAGGCGTTCTTGAGCGTATAGGTCTTGCCGCCGGCGGCGTCTTCCGTCACGGCGACGGCCTGCGACTTGCCCTTCGAGGCGGGCGTGACGACGACGCGGATGGAGTTGCCCCACTTGCCGGGGTTCTTGGCCGTCATCGTGACGCTGCCCAGCACCGCGCGGGCAGCCTTGGCGTCGGAGGGAGCGACACGCATCACAAAGCAGCGCGCGCCGCCGTTGGCGAAGAACTGCTCCACCGCATAGGGCAGGAAACGGTTCGCGCCGTGCGTCGTCTCGGACAGATAACCGCCGAACTTGCGCTGATAATCGGCGAAGCTGGTGATGAACTCCGGGGTGCCCACCACCGGGCCGCGCTCCGCCATGCCGACAAAGCCGGCGGTGCTGGTGCTCACGCCTTCCATGGCGCGCATGCCCGATTCAAATTCTTCCACGTACACTCCAGGGGATAGATACTCAGCCATAATTTGTCTGGGTCCGGCTTGTTTTGCCGGACCGCTCCTCCTTTTCGATTTGTTGTTTTGCGCATGGATCAGTTGCCTACGGTTGTTTTTATTTGCCCGGGGGTCGCAAACTGGATCACGCCCCCATAAGCACACATGAGCTTGCAGGTGCTGTTCAGGGCGGGCATGCCGCCGAGGAGCACCGTTGTGCTGCCGGGAATCCACGTCCCGCTCGGGACGGGGACGCACGGCATCGGTGTGAGAACGCCCATCGCGGCGGCGGTGGCCGACGCGACCGTGGGGTTCGCGAGCGACGAACACATCCCGAAGGGCATGATGTTCGCCATGGGTTTCATGTCGGCGATGTTGGCTGCCGGCGGGCCGCCGCACATCACCTTGTTCTGCGGCGTGACCACAAGGGCCGACGGCGCCGCGCCGAAGCTGCACGTCATCTGCGCGCCCGAGCACACGAGGTTGCCCGCCATCGCATCGCCTCCTCATCATAAGCCAGAATGGTTTTCTCCGCGTTTTCCCACTCCGGGCGGAGCGGGATGCGGCACAGACCGGATGCGTCGGCCGGGGCGCAGGCTGCGAGAAGCACCGGCTCGCCCGGCTCGTGGGGCCAGCGCGCCGCGCGGTCGAGCGTGTACGCGCCCTCGGCGGTGCGGCCGGTGAGCGTGAAGAGCTCGGCCCTTCTCCCCTTTCCGACGTACACGCGCCGCCACAACAGGTTTGCCGCGCTGTATCCGGCCAGCCGCAGCGAGCGGCCGTCCTCCGACAGCCCGCGCAGCGACAGCGGCGCGTCGCCGCCGTCGATGAGCGCGACGGCGAGGATTCCGGGCACAGCCTCGGCCTCCATCCAGCGGCAGTCGGAAAAGCCGCTGTGCGGTTTGCGGTAGAGCTGCACGGTGTACAGCGCACCGTTTTCCTCCAGCGTATCCGCCCGGATGCGGACGGTGCGCGTCTCGTAGTGCGCGCTCTCGACCGTGACACGCCAGACCGTCTTCGGCTTCGGGCGTTCGTTCGGCTCCGCGAGGAAGACGTAGAACCCGTCCGGCTTGCGCACGGGCGTCACGGGGCGGCCGTCCACGAGAAAGCGCTGCCCGGCCCCCGCCACGGTGGCCCCGCTGAAGTCGTCCTTCAGAAGAAGGGCAAAGCGCATGGAAATTTTGATCAATCGCATCCGCTCCTTTCGTGGTGTCCCCGCTCTCAGCGGGGCGAAGTGCCCCGCACTTCGATCTCGCGCACGCGGGTAAACGGTTCTTCGCGGCGGGACGAGAGCATCAGCGGCGAGACGGAAAAGAATATGCCGAGCTGATACGGCTGGCTGAGCGCCGACCACAGCTTCGTCTTTTCCTCGAAGCTCAGCGGCAGCAGCGTGACGGCGGCCTGCTCCTCGATCTCGCCCGAGAACGGGTGCGCCTCGTTGACGTCGACGGTGGGATAGTCCGTCAGCACCTGAAGCGCGCGGCCGAGGATGCGCTGCTCGGCCTCCGCGCCCGCCGCGATCTGCGCCTTGCTGTTCAGAAACAGCACGTAGTTCAGCGTCAGCGGTTTCGGCGGGCGGCGGCGGATGTTGTCCGCGCCGCGCTGCACTGTTCCCGAGCGGTATTCGCTGAGTTCGCGCATGTCGTAGAGGTACAGCCCGAGCTGGAAGTCGCTGTTCTTTTCGCCGGGCGCGGCCAGCCGGATGGACTCCGGCGCGCTGACCGGAACGGGGCACATCTGCGTGCGCAGCAGCTTGATGAGCGCCGCGCTCACGTCGGCCACCACGGAAAAATCAGCCATGTTCCGTCACCCCTTTCGGATGGTGTAATACATCGGCGCTGCGTCCTGTTCCGCATCCGGATCGCTCTCGGCGGAATCTTCGGCCGCGGCCGTGTAGGGATAGCAGTATTCGTACGTCAGGCCGTTTGCGTCGCGCCCGAAGCGCGTGATCTGGTTGGCCTGATTGATGCCGCTCACCGCGAGGAACAGCTTGTTCTGCTCGTCGAGCTGGAACGTGACGTTCGAGAACGCGGTGGGCGTTGTCTCGCGCAGGCAGCGGATGGCCACGCAGTCCTCGAGCGAGGGCGCTTTGTCCACCTCGTAGACGTCTTCGGGCAGCGTCTCCTGCGTGACGTTGTCGCCGAACACCGTCACGGCGCTGACGAACACCTTCGTCTTGTCGAGGGTGTCCTCGGCCTGCCAGACGTTCGAGTCGATCTCAAAGTACAGCGTGAGGTTCTTCTCGACAAACTCAGGCTGCTGCGGCTCGCTCTGTGCGGAGGATGAAGCGCTCTGCGAGGACGAGGAGGACGAGGCGGAAGACGACGAGGATGCGGAGGACGACGAAGAAGACGAAGAAGATGCGGAGGACGGCGCGGAGGACGAGGACGAAGATGTGCCGCCGCCCGGCTGGATGGTCGCCGTGTGCGAGATCTCGATGCGCCCGGGGGACGCCGCGGCGAACGAGACGCCCTGCGTGCCGGTGCTGCCGAGCAGAATGACGCCGGACGAACCCTTCGCCGCCGTCGGCATATAGTAGAGCACATCTTTTTCGTCCGACTGCGCGTTCTCGTTTTCCCACGTATCCACGCGGACGCGGCAGTCCATCGTGACGATGACGCCCGCCTCTTCGTAGACGAAGACGCTGGCCGCATCGGTGTAGTAGATGCGCGGAGTCTCGGTGAACGCGGCCTCGAGGTCGGCGAGTGTCGCGCCCACGAGCGCGGAGTAGTTGATCTTGCCGTCGTACACGGCGCCGGTGTAGAGCTCGCGCCCCTGCGCGGAGTACAGCGTGCCGGTGCCCTGCGGCTGACCCCGGAAGAATTCTCCGGTGTAGCGGACGGTCCCGTCCTCGGAATAGAGCGTCCCGGTGCCGTGGTACGCGTCCTCGGAGAAGGCTCCCTCATAGAGCAGCGCGCCCGTCTCGCTGTACGCCTTGCCGTCGCCGTCGCGCACACCGTTTTTGAACGAGCCCGCGTAGACGACCGTCTCGCCGTCCTCGGCGTAGAGCGTGCCCCCACCGCTGAACTTGTTCTCGGCAAATTCGCCGGTGTAGCGCACATTTCCGGACGTCCAGTACAGCGTTCCCTGCCCGCTGTACCGGTTTGCCTCAAAGCCTCCCTCGTACACGAGGCGGCCCTTGAGATCCCACAGCGTGCCGGTTCCTGTGCACACGCCCGCCGCGACGTCGCCAGAGTAGACGACCGTTCCGTCTGCGGCGCGGATGTTGGCCGTGCCGGTGTAGGACGCGAGCGCCATGTCGTCGTAGTCATACGTGACGGTCGTGAGCACCTGCTCGGGCTGCACGGGCTGCGTGGACACTTTCGGGGCGAACATCGTGAAGTAGAGGAACACGCCCGCGCACAGCACGAACACCACCGTCAGCATCAGCTTTTTGTAGACCCAGTACCGCCCGACGCTGAAATAGTCCTTCTGGGACTGGGGTTTGAGCGTGATGAGCGCCCGGACCTTTTTGGTGAGCAGGGGGATGAGCTTCGCCGTCAGGATGTTGACGTTGAACAGGCGCTGGAAGCGCACGAGCAGCATGCGGAACGGGCTCGTCACGGCGGTGATGAGGCGCTTGAACACGCTCAAAAGAAGTTTGAGCACCCTCTCACTCCCCCTTTCGTTTCAGAATGCATCACAGATGCTTTTCGCACCGGAAAATATAGGTGCGGGATACGTTGTCGTACTGGTTCTCGCGCAGCACGACGGCAAACATGTTCTTCGCGTCGTACCAGCGGCCCGCCTCGTACAGCTCCATCGCCTTGTCGAAGGTCGCCTTCGTCTCGTTGATGAGACGGATCTCCTCGGGCGTGCAGGAGTCGTAGAAGTCGTACAGGCCGAACTTTGCGCTGTCGGCGCCCTCGGGGCAGCCGATGTAGCGGTGGAAGTAGTGTCCGCCGTCCATGCCCTCGAGCGCGGCGCGCGTGACGACAAGGCGGCTGGCATAGCGCCGCAGGTCGCCGGCCTGTTCGGTGAGATAATCGAGTTCGCCGCTGATCACAGCGGGCACAAGGCGCTTTTCATCGCCGCAGATGCCGTAGAACACGTCGGCGCGGTGCACGAGGAAGAACGCGTCCACGCGGCTCTGCACCGGCAGCGTCGCGGTGAAGGAATCGAGCCGCGACAGCGCCGAGAGGGCGATGTCCACCGCGCTCTCCCCGCCGCCGGGACAGATGACCTGAAGCCGGCGCAGGTTCACGCTGTCGGTGAGGAGCACCGCGCCGTTCTCTTCGCACAGGCCGTCCACGATGGAGAAGAAGCGGTCGGTCAGGCGCTTGGCCTCGTCGTTCGCCGCGCGGGCGGGCAGGCCGAGCTCGACGCTCAGGATGTGGTACGAAGCCTGCTGGCCGCTGGTGAGGTCGAGGTCGCCGAGATTTTCCTTGCCGAGCAGACGGAACACCTTCTGCGGAATAAAGCGGAAGTAGGTGTCGCTGGTGCGGCGCAGATTGTAGATCTGCACGTCGATGTCTCCCGCCATCTGGTTGAACACGCGCGCGATGCCCGACAGCTCGGCCGAGCCGGAGTCCTCGAGGCGCACGGTGCGGTCGCCCTGCGCGAAGAGCTCGAGGCCCTTGCGGATCTCGGTGAGCGGGTGCAGCACGCGGCGGAACACGTACACGAGCACGAGGCTCACGGCCGCGAGGAACACGGCGCCCACCGCGCAGAACGCGATGAGATACGCGCGGGTGTAGGCATGGACGTTCTCCATCAGGATGCCGGTCTCGAGCAGGTACACCGTGCCGCTCGACGCGCCGCCCACCGGCGTGACGCACACGAGGCGCTCGCCGTTTTTATCCCGCAGCACGCCCGTCTGGGCCGTGCCGGTGTACGCGGCTTTCAGATACAGTTCATCGGCCGCGGAGTTCATGTTCACGCCGAAGGGGTAGAAGCACGGCGCGTCGCGGTCCACGCCCGTGAACAGCGCGCTGCGCTCATAATACGCGGTGCGCGTGTAGACGCTGCGCGTGTTCATCTGGGACAGAAGGTATCCGTAGTCGTCGCCGGAGTAGTCGTAGGGATATTCGATGCCGTCGAAGCTCTCGGTGCCGAACAGCGCCATCAGCATGTTGCCCTCGTCCACGACCTGCTTTTCAAAGCTCGCGCGGATGGACTGCGTGTAGTTGTAGTACGAGAAACCGCCGAACAGCACGACCGCGAGCACCATCACGGGAAGCGCCGTGGTCATCAGCTGCGTCACGAGCGTGCGGCGCGCCGTGAGCCGCAGAAACACCGCCTGCACAAGGCTGAGCGCCGCGGTGCACACGGCCAGCCAGACAAACAGCCACAGCACCGCTGCGCCGAGCAGCCGCGCGACGGACGGGCGGACGGCCGCGACGGCCTGTGCCTGCCCGCTCACGCAAAGGATCAGCTCATAGCGTCCCTCGCCCTCGTTCTTCACCACGCCCGCGAAGTTGGAGCCGTCCGAGACAGACGCGGCCACGAGGTCGGCGGGCGTGTAGCTGACGGAGCCGGAGAACGGCTGATTGCCCTCGAGCACGACGGTCGTCTCACGCGTCGTGACGTCGAGGATGAGAAGGTCGCCGCTCTCCTGTTCGCCGATGTACATCGTCTCGGTGTCGATGGGGCTCGCAAAGACGGGATACATCACGCGGTCGAGCACGCGGGCGGGATACGCCTCGGAGACGGAGCCGTTTTCATCGGACACAAACAGCTTGCCCGAGCCGGACACGTACGCCGTGGCCGAACCCATCGCCCAAGCGCGCCAGATGCCCTCGCCGTCTTCGAGCGCGTACGTGCGGCTGCTCTTGGCCGCCGCCTGCCCGCGCGAAGTGAGCGCCGACAGGTCGTATACGTCGCGCACGACGGACTTTCCGTCCGCTGTCGTACCCATGACGCTGGCCGAGCTCGTCACCGAGAGCCACCGCCAGCGCACGCCCGCGGAGGAATCCAGCGCGTGGGAGGCGGTCTTTTTGAACACGAGCCGGTCCATACGGTACACGGCCAGTTCCTGACTCTGCGCCTCGCCCGTCAGTGCGTCGGAGTACTCGAGCAGCAGATACACGTTGCCGTCGGCGTCGACGGCCATGTCGTTGAGCGACACGAGCCGTCCGCCACTCTTTCCCGCCACCGTAAAGCTCCCGGTGACGGCGCCCTGCTGCGTCACGCGCTCCACGGTCAGCCCGCTGCCGCGGTACTGCGCCACGAGCGCGGTCCCGTTCGAATACTGGATGGAAGCGATGTTGTCGAACTCATGGAACGACGGCAGTATGTTCTGCAGCACGGTCAGGCATACTGCCAGGAGCAGCGCCAGGGTCATCACGCCTCTGCCCGCTTTTTTCACCCTTTGTCCCCCTCTTCCTGTGGTCATTCGTTCGCGTCGGTGAGCGTCACGTCACCGATCGTCTGCATCCCGCCGTAGGTGGTGTTGGCCTTTTCCGCGTTGCCGGCCGAGACGCGGATCGCGATCTGGTACGCGGCGTAAAGGATCGTCACGCCCACGAGCAGCGCGAGGAAAATGGCCAGCGAATGCTTTTTCATCACGCCCAGCAGCGCGAGGATGCTGTCCCAGAGGCGGCGCAGCCCGCGGTGCGGCGGGCGCGGCGCGTCGGGCAGGGCCCGCACGGCCGCCAGCAGCGCGCCGAGCGACGTGAAGCCGCCCACCTGCGTCTTGCGGTAAAACGCCTGCAGTTCGCCGGGATAGTCCGGGATCTGGCCGCCGGCGCTGCGCGCGTAGTCGCGGCACAGGATGTCGAACACATACGCGGCGGCCGCTCGGCAGAATTCCGGCTGCGTGGTCTCGGGGCGGTAGTCGGCGAAGTCGAGGTAGTAGTTGAAGTACACCTCGCCCGACTCGCCGAGGTTGATGCAGCGCCCCGCGAGGAGCAGCATCGCCGCGTCGGGCGGCATCTGCGTTCCGGCCGCGGCGGCGAGGAAATTCGCCGCCATCGTGCGCCGGTGCACAAAGTCCACGCCGTAGATGCTCTCGCGGCTTGCGAGAAGGCTCTCGGGGCGGTAGCGGAACACGAGGTGGAGCGCGTCTCCCAGCGCGGCGCTGCCGACAAAGTCGACGCTGCCGCCGAAGGCCCCGGCCGCCGTGAGACGGGCCGCGTCACGCCGCGCGTGCGGCGCCGTCACGGAGACGACCGTGTACAGGCCGCCCTGCGCGCGCCGCCTGTCCTCGCAGACGGTGATGCGGTTCACCTCGTTGGACAGCACCACGCGCACCGGCTCGAGGTCCATATTCAGCACGGCAAACATGGCGCCGCCCCCTTCCGTTCAGATTTTTTCCGGCTCACTCGCCGGAGGTCTCTTTCTTTTTCTGGCTGACGATCGCAAAGGCGTAGGTGAAGACCGTCGGGTCGCTCATCGCCTCGATGCGGATCTCGTATACGCCCTCGCGCGCGGGGGCGGTGTACGTGCCGTTGTTGTCGATGCTGCCTCCCTCGGGATCGGTCACCGTGAAGGTGCACGCCTCGCCGGGCATGTTGATGAACACCGGCGAGATGTGCGCCGTCGTCTTGGGCTGGAGCACGATCGTGTCGGGGTTCACGAGGAGCATCGGCTCGCCCGCGCGGCTGGGCCGGAACTGCTTGTCGAGCTCGCCCGCGCGGAACGCGAACCACCGGATGCGCAGGCTGATGAGCCCCGTCTCCTCCGCGAGGCGCAGGCCGACGATGAATGTGCCGCGCTCGGGCAGGACTTTGACGGCCGTCGTGAGCTGATACGCGCGCTCTGCGGCGGTGGACTCACGGTCGGCCGAGAAGATCGACGTGTCGCCGAAGAGCAGTTCGCCGTTTGCCTCGCCCGCGCTGTTCGTTGTGATGTACTCCACGCCGACCTGCACGCAGACCGGGCCCGGCCCGAGGCCGTGCATGATCTCGTCGGAGAAGACCGGCCCGCGCGTGGCCGCCCCCATGCCGATGGGAAGGTCGAACACGCCGCACGACGTGGTGCGCACAGATTCGCCGCGCTCGGCCGTCACGCCGGGGCGCGCCGTCCCGGCCGCGGGAGCGGCCTGCACGGACGCGGCGCGCACGCTTGCGGGATAGTACGCCTCGAGCCGGCGCAGCATCATCATCTGCTGGGCGTTGTAGCTGTACTGAGCCCACGGCGCGGGATCGACGGAGTCGATGATGACCGCCGTGCCCTGGCGGATGAGCCGCACGCGCGCGAGCCACAGGCGCTCGTCGTAGCTCTCGGCGAGCTGCGTGTCCATCGCCTTCTCGTAGTACGAGGCAAGGTACTGGCTCTCGATGTCGCGGTCGACGGGCTTGACGGGCACTTCCAGCGTGCGGTTGAGATCGAACGTCTCGTCGCCGCGGCGGATGACGAAGTCCTTGAGCGTGAGCGCCGCCGCGCCGCCGCCCCAGAGATAGTCCTCGGGGAAGAGCGTCACATCGGCGGTGTGCTCCTCGCCCTGCGCAAGGCGGATGCCGTTGCACGCGATCTCCGCGCCCGCGCCGTCCGGGCCGGAAAAGCCGGGGGCTTCGATGCGGTACGCGAACGAGACCTCACCCGTGCCCGCGCCCTTGCGGCGGACGGTGGCCGTGACGCGCACGGCCGAGCCGCGCGCGGCAAACTTCGGCGTGCGCTGGACGATCTCGACGTCCGCGTCGGCGTACAGCACCGTCGTCTCGACGAAGTCGTCCATCGGCGACGGGACGGCCGCCGCGAGGTCCTCGTCGAGCAGCGTGAGCACGTACTGCTCGCGCACGCGGTTGTAGCGCGGCGCGCCCTCGTCGCTCATCACGGCATAGACTTCCTCGGCCGGCTGCTCGTCGTAGCGGATGCCCAGCAGCGCCGTGGACGACGCGAGCTGCGAATACCCCTCGATCGTGGACAGCTTGACGACCTTCGTCTCCGGCACGACGATCTCGCGGCCGGACGCGTCGGTGGCGCAGCCCGCCTGCAGGACGATGGAGTGGTCGTCCGCGCGGATGACGCCGAGACCGGCGACGATGCCGTTGGCGCCCGTCAGGCGGTTGGCCAGACGGCGCTTGTCGTTGAAGTAGCGCTGCTCGTCCTCAAAGTCCTTCGCGGTGAGCAGCTTTCCGAAATAGTAGTTGTTGCGCTGGAAGGGAAAATACTTTCGATTCAGCATCGGTCCGCCTGCTTTCTGTCAGAATGTTCGGCCGCGCGCGGGCAGTGCCGCCCGCGCGCCGGGCCGGATGGGTTACAGTTCGTGGAAGTTCTGGAACTCAGCCAGATCTTCAAAGGGCTGCGGCTCTTCCGCAGCGGCCGCCGCTTCTTCGGCGCGGCGACGGCGGCGCATCAGCAGCACGACGGCCGCACCGGCCGCAATGGCCAGAAGCACGCCCCCGCCGATCAGCCATGCGGTGGGGATTCCCGCCGCGTCCGGCTGCTGCGGGACACTGAGCGCGAAGCGCCCGAGCGTGTCCGTCTCGATGTACGCGATGCCGCCCGAGCGGCGCGCCGTGTACTGCGTGAGCGTTCCGTCGTCGTTGATGCGGCTGACGCTGACGATGCCGTTCTGGTACTCGGCGGGGATCGCGAAGCCCAGTTCCACCGTGCCGGTGGGTGTGACGGGATCGCCGTTCAGCGTGAGGCTCGCGGCGTAGACACGCGCCACGGTCTGGCCGAGGGTGGTGTTCACCGAGGCCTCGTCGCTCTTCGAGGGCGTCTCCTGCGACACGGTGAGCACCGTGCCGTCGGGCAGCGCGCCCTCCTCCGCGCTGAGCACCGTGTTGCACACGCTCTCGCGCAGGACGATGCCGCTGTACTTCGGGCCGTCACCGGCGCTGTCGTAGGTGCGGCGGCTGGTGAGCCGGTCCGTGACCGTCTCGGTGACGGCCGTATCCGGCTGCTGCGGTTCGGGAGCCGGGGCCGGTTCGCGCACCGTGTAGGTGGCTTCGGCGACGTCGCTTGCATCCAGCTTGTCGCTGACGGCAATGGCCTTGATGGTCACCGCGCGCGTGACGGAGATGGGCGCGACGTAGAGCGTGAGGTCCTGCAGATTGTCCGCCGTCGGCGTTGTGCCGTCGGTGGAGTAGTAGATGGCCGCCTCGTCCGTGTCGGACGTGATGGCGACGGTGGTTCCGGTGTCGATCTCGCCGGGCGTGACGCTGAACACCGGCGTGCCCGCCTGTCCGGCGCGCGTGTAGCGGTAGGTGACGACGGGGCTCGCGGCCTTGCCGTCGACGACCACCATGGCCTTCAGCACCGTGGACGCGGAACCGGAGACGTCGATGGGCTCGGAGTAGATGCTCGAGGACGTCGTCGGGTCCTTGCCGTCGAGGGTGTAGTAGATGGTGCCCTCCCTGGCGGTGAGCGTCACGGCGGCGCCGTCAAAGACGACCGCGCCCGTGGGGATGCTGGCCGTGGGCGAAGCCGCCTGCGGCTGGAATTTGTACGTGAACGTGGACACCTGGCCGCCCTCGCCGCCGTTGACAACGACGATGGCGCGGACCGCGACGGCTGCGTCCGGATTGCCCGACAGTGTGAATCCGCTGCCCGCAACGGTGGACGACGAAGCCGACGCCCACTCGTACGTGGTGTAGTCCTTGCCGGCCGCGGCGGCGTAAACGTTCTTCACCTGCGGCGTGGAGCCGTCGAGCGTGTAGAAGATCTGGCCGTTCGTGATGGCCGTGCTGAGCGTGACGCTCGTGCCGGACTCGATGACGGAACCGCTTTCGACGGAGATGGTGAGGTAGTCCTCCTCCGCGCAGATGGTGTAGGTGAACGAGACGACGTCGCTGGGCGTGTAGCCGTCGCGCTGGATGTACGCCCGCAGCGTGATGGTGGAGCCGTACTCGCCGTCGAGGTTGACGACGGTGCCGTACTGCTTCGCCGCATCGTCCGCCTTCGGGTCGGAGCCGTCGAGCGTGTAGACGATGGTGCCCTCGCCCGACAGCGTGATGCGCGTGCCCTTGGGCACGACGCTTCCGCCGGGCAGCGAGACCGTGGGCGCTGCCGCCGTCGGCGCGACGGTGTAGTGATACGTCGCGACGTTGCTCTCCATGCCGGACTTTGTGGCGACGGCCCGGATCCAGACCTCCTTGGTGATGGGGATGGGTTCGGTGTAGGCGAGATCCTGATTGACGACGGGGACGTCGTCCTCACCCGGCTCGGACTCGTAGACCTTGTAGAAGATCTGCGCGTCCTCGGTGGAGCAGCTGAGCGTCACAGACGCGCCGTACTCGACCGCCGTGCCGCCGATCGGGCTGGCGTAGACCGCCTGCACCTTTTCCGGCAGCTGGTAGCTGATGGTGACGACCTCGCTGTTTGCGCGGCTGCCGTCGGAGACGACGGCCACGGCGCGCAGCGTGAAGAATGTGGTGATGGTCTTGGGCATCGTGATGCCCTCGGCCGCGTCGTACGGGATGGTGGAGGGTTCGGTCTGCTTTGTGCCGGACGCGTCGCTGTACCAGCGCACGCCGCGCGCGTCGGTGCCGCGCTGCTTCTCGCTTGCCGCGTTCCAGCCGGCGAGCCACTCCGCATAGGCCTTTTTCACGGCCTCGGTGTCCGTCACGTCGGGCAGCGTGGTGTCCTTCGTGTAGTAGATCTCCGCACCGACGGTGCCGGACGTGAGCGTGATGGTGGTGTTCGGCTCGATGACGGACACCGACGAGGTGCTCGTCTCGGGGCTGGCGACCGGGGATTCGGCCTTTTCGAGCTGATAGATGAAGCGCGCGACCTCAGACGGCTCGTACTGGGGCGGATTGCGCTCCGTGCTGACGGCGACGGCCGTCACAAAGAACTGTCCGTTTGAGTCCGCGTCCATCGCGATGCCCTGCTGGAAGGAATAGATGCGCGTGTTCGGCTCGAAGATCTTTTCGCCTTCGTCATCCAGATACCAGCGCGCGCCGTCGTCCTCACCCTTGGCGTCCGCGTCCGCCGCGGCGTACGCGGCGTCCCACGCGTCGCGCTCCTCATAGGAGGGCGTGGTGCCGTCGGTGGTGTAGTAGATGTCGACGCCCGCCTGTTCGGTGGCCAGCGTGATGCGGTCGCCGTTGGCAAGGCCCGCGGGGTCAGAAGCGCTCGTCTCGGGGCTGGCCGTGGGCATACTCGCCTTCTCCAGCTCGTTGACCTGATACGTAAAGGTCGCCATATCGCTGTTTTCGAGCGAATCCGTGGACGAGACGGCGATGGCGCGCACAACAAACAGGCTCTGCTTTTCATAGGGGACGGTGAAGTTGCCCGTATAGCGGACGGTCTGCTCGTTGGCGGGTTCCCAGTGCGCCGCAACGGTCCCGCCCGTCTCGCCGTCCGTCGTCTGGTCCACCCACACGACCTGCGGCTCAGTGCTGCCGTCGGTGGTGTAGTAGATCTCTGTGCCGGGATCCGCGCACGTCAGGGCGATCTTCGCTCCGACGTCGACGGTCCCTCCGCTCTCGGGGATGGCGGTCGGGGCCTTGACCTTGCCGCGCACGGTGTAGCGGAACGTCACCTCGGAGCCGTCGGCGTAATCCACGGTGCCCTGCGGCGCGAACGCCTTGGCGCGCACCGTGACGGAGCTGCCCGGGTCGCCCGAGAGGCTGATCTCGGCGGGGTTTGTGAAGCGGTAATACCACGTCGTCACGCCGTCCTCATCCGTGGTCGACCAGACACGGCACACGGCGTACTGGTAGCTGCGGCCGTTGACGGCGTCCAGCGCCGATTCCGTGTCGTTGAGGAGATAGCGGATGGTCGGCAGCGCGGTGGCGCCGCTGCCCACGACGAGCAGGTAGTTCACGCCGTCGATGGGGTCGTCCCCGCCGTACTTCGTGTATTCCTGAACATATTTGTTGAGGGTGTTGTCGGCGTCGTCCGCGTCGTACTCCACATACTCCGCCTGACTGAACAGTCCGAGCGATGTGAGCTGCTCGACAAACGATTCCGGCAGCTCGAACGTCAGCACGTCGGACGTGCGGACGATCTCGCCCGATTCAATGCTGGGCACCGGCGTGCCGATCGTCGCGCGCTGGCGCACGGTGTACGTGCTCACCTCCGAGGCAACGAGATAGCTCTCGTCGTAGACGATGGCCTTGATGGTGATCTCGGACACCGTGGAGAAATCGAGCGCGGGCGGCTGATCCGGATCATAGACCAGCTTTGCCGCCGAGGCCGGATCGGGATCGGTGCCGTTGACCGTGTAATAGACGGTGTAATTCTCGTTGGCCGTGTAATCGAACGTGAAGGCGTCGCCGGTCTGGTACGTCTTGCCGGAGTCGAACGTTGCACCGTTGATCTGAAGTGTCGGCGGTGCCGGGGCGTCAAAGTTCGCGGCCGTGTATGTGACGATGTCCGGTTCGCTGGGGCGGCCGTCGGCCGTGTTCGGATAGGCCACGGCGATGACCGTATAGGCGGCGTGCCCCGCTTCGAGCTTCACCGCCGTGCCGTCGTATTTGACGCCCGTCTCGCTCGTCGGGTACTGGTCCGGGGTCACCGCCGTCGTGTAGTAGATCTGATAGTAGACGGTGGAATTCTCGGGGACGGTGATCGTGAAGCTGTAATCCGAGAGGATGCCGTTGCCGTTCGGGTTGATGGTCGGTCTGCCGGCGGCATTGCCGACGACGTTCGAGGCCGTCACGGCGCTGTAATAGCGGCCGCCGTACCCGTACAGATCCCTGCACGTCACCGTCACGCGGATCTCGCCGGAGGCGAAGCTGGAATAGTTGCCGAACAGCGACTTCAGCGAGGTGATCGTGACGGTATCCACATCCGTCTGGCCCGCATCTTCCAGGGAGAGCTTGCCGTTTTTGACCGCGATGGTGCAGGTCAGCTTCTGGGCCCCCTCGGAACCGCTCGTGCCCTCGGACCACGCGTATCCGTCGATCGGCTGCGCACCGTTCGCGGTCAGCTGATAGCCGACGATGTTGCTGTCGCCGAGGCTGTCCTGCGTGGAGGGGGTGTACATCCACAGATAGAGCGAGCCGTTTGCGACGTTGCCGGAGTACGAGAGCGGGATGTCGATCGTATTTCCTCCGATCACCGTTGAGATGGCGCTCTTCGCCGGCGCTCCGCTCGACGTGGTGAGATAATACCGGGAGTTCTCAGCGTTGACGTGATCCAGCACAACTGTGTAGGCGGACGAGGAATTGTGGAGCGTCTGCGACTCGCCGCCCACCGCTTCGAGCTCCGTGCGCTGATCGCTCACAGCCGCCGGTTCTGCCGGCGCCGGGTCCGCGACGGTCACGGTGAGCGTGGCCGTCCACGTCACTTCTTTTTTATCCGGCTCCCCGCTTTGCGCGGGGTTTGTCTCGGTGAGCGTAAACGTGCGCTTGACCGTGAACGTCGCCGTGCCCGGCTTCGCTGCGGTGAACGTCGAGGGGTTCGTGCTCCATGTTCCGGTCAGGGCGTCCTCTTCGTTGGAAAGGGTGACGGCGGGCGTGCCGCCGGTGGTGGTATAGCCATCCTCCTGCGGCTTGTTGGACGTACCGACCGTCAGCGTCAGCTTGTCGCCAGTGGTGACGGAACAGGAGAACGTCTCCCCGTCCCTGGTCTGCTCCACGGTCTCCGTCTCCGTTTTCCGGGACCGCTCTGCGACATTGACCTTGATGGCGGCCGACGAGCTGCAGCTGTCGCCCGCGGCTCCGATGAGCGCCGTGACGGTCAGCGTTCCGGCGGGCTCGTCGCCCGCGACGGTCAGCGTGCCGTTTTCGTCCACGGACGTTCCGGGTTTGATGCTGCCGTCGTCGCGCGCCACTGACCACGATACGGTTCCGGACAGATCCGTATAGCTGCTGTACGTCACGCCGAAGTCGTATTTCTGCCACTGCTCGACCGTCACGGTCTGTGAAGTGCCTTCCGCGTTGACGATCTTCAGATCCTTGGCGGGATTTACGGTGATCGTATACGGCGTGCTCTTGACGTTGCCCGCCGACGCGACGATGCTGATTCTTCCGAAGTAGTCGTCGGGGATCGTGAGCGTTCCGTCGCTCATCGCATTGTTCAGGCTGTCGTCATCCGCGTCGTCCGGATTGGAAGCCTGCCACGTCACGTTCTGCTGCTCGACATTCGTGCCGTTGACCGTGGCGCTGAACGGGTACGTGCCTCCGGTGTAATAATCCGTTCCGCCGTCGGCGCGCGCCGCGGTGACCGTCACGCTCGTGACGCTCGCGGAGCCCTCCACTTTATTGAAGGCCGTCACCTGAGGCGCCGTCTCCTGCCCCTGCAGGTACGCCGAGATCTCAACGTCCCACTCGCTCTCGCGGTTTTTCGCGGCCTCCGGGGTGGAATCGCTCATTTTGACGGAGAGCGTGGCGTCGGAGTTGCCCTCGTTCATCGTGATCGTGACCTCGGGCGTCTGGAGCATCCACTTCAGCGTCAGATAGCCGTTCGCGTCCGTCGTCCAGGCCGAATTCTCCGTGAGCAGCGCGCTCTTGGCTCCGGTCAGGTTCTTGTCGTCCATGGTGCAGCCGTCTTCCCCGTTCGCCGTTCTCAGCGAATAGGCAAAGCTGTTTTCGCATCTTCCCGACCCGACGATCCCGTTGAGCACTCCGACCGACCGGTTGGTGTTGGTATAGTAAGTGACGCCGGACTCTTCCTTCTCCTTGTAGAACCGGTTGAACACCCAGTAGGAGCGGTCGCTGCTTCCCGTATCCACCGTATCGACATAGGCGTAACTGCCGTGATCGAACGCGGCGCAGCCGCTCACGCTGCCGCTGGACATACCGGCGATGCCGCCCATGTACTGCGTGACCTTGTTGGTAATTGTGTGGCCGGCGCCCGAATCGCACATGATGTACTGGCCGGGCTGCCCGCCCGCGAGGCAGTCGGAAACCGTGCCGGCATTGCCGCCCACGATGCCGCCGATGTACAGGGACGTTGTGTACGCCTCGTAGATCATATCGCCCGTGCGCTTGGACAGCGCATACGAGCGGAACTGAATCGCGTCCACCACGCACTCCCGGATCGTGCCGCCGTCGTTGTAGCCGACGAGGCCGCCGAGATACACCGTCGGCCCGCACAAAGCCGAGCGGATGAACTTGGTGGTGTCCCCGGCGGAGACGAGCGCGACGTTGCTCACCGTGCCGCCCGTGACCTTGCCCGCGACCGTTCCCATGTACACGAGCTTCGTCGTCTCTTTGAAATCACTCTCCGGCCACAAATCGGCATCGCCGCTCTTGTAGTCCGAGACGTCAAACAGGAGCGAGTCGATGACCGGGCCGTTTTCGCCGCTGAACACAAGCTCGTTTTCCAGGACGAGCACGAGGTTCTTCACCGTGCCCGACAGCTCGCAGAACATGCCCCAGCTCTCGGCGTTTTCGGGGATCTGTGCAGCCGGATTGTCCGGATCGTTCGCGGGCTTCGTCAGCACGATGCCGTTCTCGTTGCCCGTCAGTGTGATGGTGTGGCCGTTGCCGTCAAACGTGCCGGTGTAGCGGCCCTGCATGACCGGGAGATACTCGATCTCGATATCGGCCGTGAGCTTCGCATTGTTCCCGAGATTGCCGCTGTCGGCCAGAAACGCCACAAGTTCCTCAGCGCTTTTGATCTCCACGGTCTCCGCCGCCTCGACGGTGTAGCCGGGCAGGATGTCCGCGAGGCCGGAGGGGACGAACCCCAGCACCAGCGTCAGCGCCAGCACCAGACTGACCAGCCGTTTGCACTGCTTCATGTGTTGCTCCTTTCCGGCGGATACATCGCATCCAGCCTCGGCGGGAACGCCCGCCCCTCTTTCTCGTACTCCCTGCGCGCCGCACGGACGACGCGCTCCATGTCGATCTTTCCGCCCTCGGACGCCGCCAGATACGCGGCGCCGAGCGCCGCCGAGCGGATGCCCGCGCCGGAGAGTTCCAGCTGCGCGGCCAGAAGGCCGAAATCGAGCTTCGCGGCGGGAGCCGCGTCCGGAACGGCCAGACGCCACAGGCGCAGGCGGCGCGCTTCGTCGGGCGCGGTGAAGTGGATCATGAATCCGATGCGGCGGCGGAACGCTTCGTCAAAGTTCTGCAGAAGGTTCGTCGCCAGCAGGATGATGCCGTCGTACTGTTCGGTGCGCTGCAGCAGGTACGCGATCTCGGCGTTCGAGTAGCGGTCCTGCGCGTCGGCGGCGTCCGAGCGGCGGGCAAACAGCGCGTCCGCCTCGTCGAACAGCAGCACGCAGTCCGCACGCTCGGCGGCGTCGAACACGCGGCCGATGTTTTTCTGCGTCTCGCCGACGTATTTGCTGATGAGCTGCGAGAGGTCGACGCGGTAGAGCTCGAGCCCGAGCTCCGTGGCGACGACGCTCGCGGCCATCGTTTTGCCCGTGCCGGACGCGCCGTAGAACAGCGCCGTGATGCCGCGGCCCGCGCCGGAGCGCTTGGCGAATCCCCAGCCGTCCCAGACGGCGGGGCGCGCCTTGGCGAACGCGCACACCTCGCGCAGGCGCCGTTCGGCGTCGGGCGCGAGGACGATGTCATCGAACCCGAACCGGGCGGCGACGCGCTGCGCGCCCTCGGTGAGCGCCGCGCAGCTCTCCTGCCGCAGCGCGGCGAGAAACGCTTCGGGGACCGTGTCGCCGCACAGCGCGGCGGCGTTCGCGCGCGCGCACGCGGCGAGCAGACGCGACACGGACGGCCGGTACACCGCCGCGGCCTGCGCCCAGACGGCGGCCGCTTCGGTGCCGCACACATCGGTCACGGCGCGGACGCTGTCCGCCGCGGACATCGGCTGCGTGTCGACGCGCAGCACCGCGTCGGCCGAAAGGCCCGCGACGCCCGCGCGGGGCGCGGTGTACAGAGCGAGCGCCGCGCCGCGCAGAAGCGGCCACGCCGAAGAGGCGTTCACGGCGCAGGGAACCGCGTTGTAGATGCGGCAGACGAGATCGAGCGTGTCCGCGTCAATCGCGTCGGGACTCCCGAGCCACAGCAGGGCAAAGCCCTTTTCCGCGGCGAGCTGCGAGAGCAGGAACCTGCGTCCCGTTCCCTCTTCGCCGCACACGGCGGCGGCCGCCGTGCGCCCCGGCTCCAGCGCCGTCAGACCGTCGAAAAAACGGCCGAGTGTCTCAAGCTGCGCTGCGGAGTGGTAGACCGGCCGCGCTTCGCAGACTTCCAGCCGCGCGTGCGCTCCGAGGCGCGGGGCGCGCTGGAGCAGGAAATCCACCGCCGCCGGATGCAGGCATCCGCCGTCCGCGCCGGGCGTGAAGAGCGGTGAAACACCCTCCCACGGCGGCGCGCCGAACGAGGCCAGAAGCCGCAGCGCCTCGGCCGTGCCGGGCAGCGGTTCGCCGCTTCCGATGCGGGCGATGCACACGTACAACAGCAGCGTCTCGGCGTCTGTCAGACCGCACGCGTCGCGCAGATGCGCGGCGGGCAGGAAGCACTCCGCCCCGCTCTCCGCCTGCGCGACCGCGCGCAGCTCCTCTGCGGCGTCTTCGCCGAGCGCGGCCTTGCGGCCCGCGGCGCACACGATGCGCATATATTCTTCAGTTGTCTGTGCGCTCCTCGCCATCTCCGGACTCCTCGTTCGGTTTCATGCCCTGCACCGCCTGTGCGGCACGGGCGCGGTTTTTCTTCACGTTTCTGTAATATTCGAACATCTTTGCCTTCTGCAGGTCGATCGCCGTGTTCAAGCGGCGGAAAAACAGGCGGCTCTGCTGTTCTTTCAGGAGAAAGATCGCCTCGAGACGGTCGACCCAGTGGCTGAGCTGTGTCTGCTGCGCGAGCGACTGCGCATTGCGCGTTTTGTCGAGCCTGCGGTATTCGCGGCGCGCCTCGGCGGCCTCCGCGTGTTCGCCGCGGACGAGAAACGGCATCGTCTGCGCGAGCGTCTCCAGATTGACGCGGCCGAGATACGGCGCGACGGACGCCTCCGACCACGGCTTGTTCTCCGCTTTGTACACGAGCACCGTGCTGCCCGCGCGGCGGCGGGCGCTGTACGCGATGTTCTGCGTGCCCGTCTTGAGCGTTTTCATCCGCTCGCGCTCATTCATCTTGCGCTGTTCGCGGGACGCGGCGTTGTTGTAGATGGACGTCTTGAGGTTGGCAAACAGGAAACTCTGTCCTTTCTTCGGGTCGTACCCCATCTGGACGCGCCCGTACATCGTCTCCAGTTTCCACAGCCGGTCGCATCCGTAGAAGTCGTGCACCTCGCGGTCCTGCTCATAGCCCTCGACCTTGCGGTGTTCGAGAAAGTGCGTCGTCGTGAGGTGCTGCGGCGCCGTGAGCCGCGCGAGCGCCTCGCGCTTTTCCCGCTGTTTTTCGCGTGTGATCCCGCCCACAATGCCGCCTCCTCTTTGCGCTGAATCGCGCCGAACTATGCTATCCTTGCGAACCGGCCGCACGGCGGCGGACATTGCAGGCGTCGAGCGCCTGCTCGAGCATATCGCCGTCCGCCGGGAGCTGCCCGAAGGCCGTGACGTGCTCGCCGAACGCGCCGAGGGCGTTTTCCCGGTCCGAGAGCCAGATCAGGCGCGCGTCGGGGTTCACCGCGCGGATCTGCCGCACGAGCCGCGCGCCGGACGGTCCGGGCACGGCGGCCAGCATAATGAGGTAAGGGTTGCCCTCCACATAGCGCAGAAACCCGGAAAAATCTCCCGGAAAACTCTGGATGAGCGGCCACTGGCGGCGCGACTGGATCGCCTGCCGCAGCATGGGCTCGAGCGCCCGGGCATCCTGCTCGGAAACGGCATAGATCACCACACGAACCATGTTTTGTGATGTGAAGAGATTCATGCCGTTCACCTCCCCAGAATCCTGCAATTACAACTTACCATGTCCGGAAAATGCGAACAATAAGTTGCGGCCAAGTGGTCATTTGACGGGGTAAGCGGCATTTCGAAATAAATTTTTCGGAGGAATTTTTGTATATTTTGACACATTTGCAACTTCCGAGTCGGAGCTTCCGTATGGAAAAGAGACATAAAAAAATCCCGGAGCCTTTTCATCAAGGCTCCGGGATTTTCGTTTTTCTTCACCCGCGCACGGGCACACCCTCGGCGAGCTTGCGCGTGATGTATTCGTCGACGGCGCGCAATCCCGCTTTGAGCTCCTGCACGCTGCACGCGTAGCCCACGCGGAAGCAGTACTCGAGCTCGAAGCAGTCGCCGGGCGTGACGAACGCGCCCGTGGCGTGGTACATCTCCTCGCAGAATGCGCGGCTGGGCAGGTCGAGGTCGTAGTAGACGAGCGCCGTCGTGCCCGCCTCGGGGCGCACGTACGAGACGTGCGGCTGCGAGGCCACCCACGCGTCGAGCACGGCGAGGTTCTCGCGCACGATGGCGCGGTTGCGCGCGAGCAGCTTCTCGGGGTCGCGCAAAGCGATGCCCGCGGCCCACTCGTCGAACATGCCGCAGCTGACGAGGTTGTAGTCGCGGTGCGACAGGCACGCGCGGATGACCTCTTTGTCATGCGTGGCGATCCACCCGAGGCGCAGCCCCGCGAGCGAGAACACCTTGCTCATGCTCGACACGGAGATGCCCTTGTCGTACAAATCGGCGACGGATTCGCACCACTCGTCCTTCTGTGTGAGGTGGCGGTAGACCTCATCGCACATCACCCATGCGCCGGCCTCCTTTGCGATGCCGATGATCGTGAGCAGCTCCTCTTTCGTGAGCAGCGCGCCCGTGGGGTTGTTCGGGTTGTTGATGCAGATCATCTTCGTGCGCGGCGTGACGGCGGCGCGCAGTTCGTCCGCGTCGATGTGGTAGTGGTTCTCGGGTTTGAGGTGCACAAGGCGCACGTCGGCGCGGAACGACTCCGGGATGGAGTAGAGCTGCTGGTACGTCGGCATGATGCTGACGATCTCGTCGCCCGGGTCGATGAGCGAGTAAAAGACGTGGTGGTTCGCGCCCGCCGCGCCGTGCGTCGTGACGACGTCCGCGGATTTGAGCGTGCGGTACAGCCGGCAGATGCCCTCCCTGAACGCGGGCGCGCCCTCGATGTGGCCGTACGTCATGCGGCGCGTGCAAAATTCGTCGAGCCCGGCGCGGTCCGCGCCCGTGATGACGAACAGCTCATCGAGCGAGACGGAGTTGACGCACGTCTCGGCGATGTTGTACTTCGCGCCCGTCTCGTATTCGTTCATCCATTCTTCCACGGCAAACGGTTTGATCTTCATTTGATATCCTCCCTTGTCTCCGCGCTCAGGCGAGCAGCGATTTCAGTTTTGCCAGCCGCGCGAGCGCCTCGTCGAGCGTCTCCTTCGTGCGCGCGAAGTGCAGCCGGATGAGATGGTTCACGTCCTCGCGGAAAAAGCTCGAGCCCGGAACGGCGGCGACACCGATCTCCCGGATCATCCACTCGCAGAACGAAAGGTCCGTCCAGCCGGAGAACTGCGGCAGCGCGAGGAATTCCGAGATGTCCACGAGCACGAAGTACGTGCCCTGCGGCACGTTGTGCGCAAGGCCGATGCGGTCGAGCCCCGCGAGGAAGTAATCGCGCTTTTCGGTGTAGACGGCGAGCAGGTCGTCGTAGTACGCGTCCGGGAACTCGAGCGCCGTGACGGCCGCCTCCTGCAGCGGGGACGCCGCGCCGACGGTGAGGAAGTCGTGCACCTTTTTCGCGTTCTCGATGACGGTCTCCGGCCCGATGAGATACCCGAGCCGCCAGCCTGTAATGGAGTATGTCTTCGACAGCGAGCTGCACGTGATGGTGTGGCCGAACATGCCGGGCAGCGATGCCATGCAGACGTGGCGGCAGGGCGCGTAGACCATGTGCTCATACACCTCGTCGGTGATGACGAACGCGTCGTACTGCACCGCGAGCGCGCCGATGGCCTCGAGCTCTGCGCGCGTGAACACCTTGCCGCACGGGTTCGACGGGTTGCACACGACGATGGCTTTCGCGCCCGCGCGGAACCCGTCCTCAATGAGGCGGATGTCGAACGAGTACTCCGGCGGGACGAGCGGGATGTAGATGGGCTGCGCGCCCGAGAGAATGGCGTCCGCGCCGTAGTTCTCGTAGAACGGCGAGAACACCATGACCTTGTCGCCGGGGTCGCACACGGTCATCATGGCGCACATCATGGCCTCGGTGCCGCCGCAGGTGACGACGATCTGCGTCTCGGGATCGACGGCGCGGCCGAGGCTCTTCGCTGCCTTTTTCGCCAGCGCCGCGCGGAAATTCTCCGCGCCGAACGTGACGGAGTACTGGTGCGGCCCGGTGTGCGCCACTTCGGCCAGACGGTCGGTGAGGGCTTTGGGCGGATCGAAATCCGGGAACCCCTGCGAGAGGTTGATGGCCCCGTATTCGTCGCTGATACGGGTCATTCTTCGGATGACCGAGTCGGTAAACGTCCCGACGCGGGCGCTGAGCTTCGGCATAACGGCAGTCTTCCTTTCTCAAAACAAAAAGGCGCCCAGGACCCCGCCTTGTAGCGCGCCGCGCGCGCCGTACCTACGGCCGGGTCCCGAACACCTTGTTCTCTCCCACCCGGTGGTGGGAGCAGTGCATCGTTTTCAGTTTTTCTTATCATATCAGCATCCCGCCGGGCTGTCAAGCGCGGCGGGACACCGCAGACAGATCAGCCCTGCGCCTGCTTGCGCTCGGCGAGCTCCTTGCGGATGGCGGGCATCTTCTTCTCGTACTGATAGATGACGAGCATGAACGCGATGAGCACCGCGTACACGGCAAACGGAACAAGCGTCGCGAGCCAGTGGATGCCGTTGACGCAGCTCGCCGTCTGCACGGTGAGCGCCTCGTCATAGCCCACAGCCTCCAGCATGAACGCGATGGACGCCGTGCCGAGGCCCTGGCCGATCTTCGTGCCGAAGCTGTTGGCGGACATCACGAGTGCGTCGCTGCGCACGCCGGTCTTCCACTCGCCGTAGTCGATGCTGTCCATGATGTTCGGAATGACGAGAGAGGCAAAGAGCGACAGGCCGAAGCCCGAGACGAGCAGGCACGCGAGGTAGAGTGGGACGAACTGGTCCTGCGAGATGATGCGAACGAGCATGCACGTGAGCGCGATGCCCAGACCCATGATGCTCGCACGGACCTTGCCGATCTTCTTCGCGAAGAACTGCAGCAGAATGATGGCGAAGAAGCCGGAGATCATCGACATCAGGCTGGCAAGCCCGACCAGCGAGGAGTTGCCGATGTAGTCGCGCACGTAGTAGATGAGCAGGCCCTGCGTGATGGACGACGAGCCGTAGTAGAGCAGCGTCGTGACGACAAACCAGCGCCAGAGGTTGTTGGAAAAGAGGATGCGCAGCATCTGGCCGACGCTCATATGCGGACGGTGCTTCTCCGCCTCCGCGAGTTCTTCCTCGGTGGCGACGTCCTGCTTGTCATAGCCGCGCGTGAGCAGGAATACGCCGAGATAGCCAAGCACGAGCAGCACGGCGTACACCGCCATGACGATGCGGAAGCCCACGACGTAGTTTCCGCCGCCGGCGGACTCCACGAGCGCCATCGTCATGCTCGACACAAAGATGGCCGTGAACATCGAGATGAACGCGCGGCTCTGGTTGAGCGCGACGCGCTGGATGGGGTCGCGCGTGATGCGCGCCATCAGCGTGGTGTACGCAAGGCCCGTGGCCGTGTAGCACAGATCCTGGCCGAAGTACGTGACGTACGCGTAGATGAGCTTCATCGTGGGGCTCAGGTCGGGCGCGTTGAACATCAGCCAGAAGAACACGCCCGCAGGCACGGCCCAGCGCAGCAGGAACGTGCGGCACTTGCCGTGCTTGCCGTTGCTGCGCTCAATGATGACGCCCATGAGCGGGTCGTTCACGGCGTCCCAGAATTTCGCGACGAGCAGCAGGATACCTGCCGCGGCCGGCGAGATCTTGAGCACGTCCGTGTAGAAGAACAAAAGGAACATGCTCAGCGTCATCACGGAAAACTGCTGGCCGAATTCGCCCACGCCGTAAAACATGCGCAGTTTTCTCGGCAGCGGCGCCGCCTCCGCACCGGCGGGCCTTTGTGTGTTGTCGTTCATGATTTCTCACTCCTGTTTGTATTTCTCCGGCGCAAAAGCGCCGGGGCCTTACTCCTCTTCTTTCTTCGCGCGGCGGTAGATCACGCGGCACGCGCAGTCGCCGTTGGCAAGGCGCAGGGGGTTCTCGAGCTCATAGCCCATCTCGCGCGCCATCGCAAAATCGCCCTCCATCGCGAGGTCGCACAGCTTGGCGCACATCTCGTCGGACATGCCGATCTCCTGCCAGCCCTTGAGGTGCGGGCAGAAGTGCATATCCATCGCGAAGCAGTCCTCGGTGCTCTCGATGATCTCCATGCCGAACGCCTCGCGGCCGATCTCGGGCGTCATCTGCTTGCCCCACTCGCGCAGGTCATTGACGTCGGCCATCTTCTCGCGGAACGCGCGCGCATTGTTCGCCGCCAGCTGGCGCGACGTGCAGCGGTAGACCTCTTCGTACGGGATGCCGCGCTTCTCGAACTCGACGGCATTCAGCGCGCTCTTCTGCGCGGCGGACGCCATCGAGCGCCGGTACAAAAGCGCCATATAGTTCTGCGTGGGCCACTCGTTTTTGATCTTAGACATCTTCAGTTCCCCTTTTCGTCTGAATCCGGCCTTTCGCGGCCGGGGTGTTCTTGTCTCATCATATCAGCCGGATTGCCGCGTTTCAACAGAAAGCGGCGCTTTTCCGGTTTTTTTCTGTAAAAAATGACAAAAAGCGGGGCGGCGCCGCCTTGCGCCGCCCCGCAGGGGGGTGTTTTGTCACAGGGAGATCTGCTCGAGGTCGTACGGCACGTGCAGGTCGCCGGTGTAATACGCCGCGCCCTCGGCCGTGTACAGCTGTTTGCGGCGGTCGTAGTTCTTGTCCTCGGTGTGCCAGAGCACGACGTGCGGCACGCCGAGCGACTGCGCGAGCTCGCACGCCTCGCGCACCGTGCTGTGGTGCTTTTCGTAGGGCTTGAACCGCTCGCGCTCGCCGTACAGGCAGAACGCCTCGCACAGAAGCCATTCGCTACCGCGGACGTACTGCTCGCACAGCGGGTTGTACGGCTCGTCGCCGAGGCACGTGAGCTTGCGGCCGTCCCACTCGGCGCAGAAACCGTACTGCGGCGCCTTCGTGGAGTGGATGTCGAAGAACGTGACGCGCGCGTCGAGCAGCTGCGCCGTCTCACCGTCGGACACGGCGTGCAGCGCGATGCGCCCGCCCAGAAGCGACGAGAATTTCTTTTGCAGCGTCAGGCCGCACAGCGTGCGGATCGTGGGCACGAGCCCCGCGTGGCACCACAGGTGCAGCGTGCCCTCGTACTTGCCGGCGAGCATCATCGTGCCGATCTTGCGCACCATCCACACCACGCCGAGAAGGTGGTCGCAGTGCTCGTGGGTGACGATCAGATGGCGGATGGCGGCGCAGTCCACGCCCGCTTTTTCCAGCTGGACGAGGATGCCGTTGCCGCCGCCCGCGTCCACGAGGATGTACTCGCCGCCGCTCCTGAGCGCAAAGCACGTGTTGTAGCATCGGGTGGCAAGGGCGTTGCCCGTGCCGAGGACGATCAGTGTCTCCATGTCGGTTTCTCTCCTTGTATGGCCGTGCGGCGGCGCAGACCGCGCACGAGGTCGGCGGCCGACGCCGTGCACAGGATGCCCAGCGCGATGGCTCCCGCCTCCGCGGTGACGAACTGCGCGCGCAGGCCGAACGTTTCGTATTGTGCGCGCACGAGCGCGCTCATCATGGCGTAGAGGTCGCTCCCCGGGATGAGCGGGATGAGCATGGGCACGGTGAGGATGAGCACGGGCGTGCGCAGCACCCGCGCGAGCACTTCGCCCGCGAGCGACACCGCCGCCGTGGCGGCGAACAGAGCGGCGAACACGCCGTGCGGGCGCACGGCGAGGTAGACCGCCCATCCGAGCGCGCCGCCCGCGCCCGCCCACGCGAGCTTTGTGCCGCGGATGTTGAACAGCACCGCGAACCCGACCGAGCCGAGCGCGCCCATTGCAGTCTGGAACAGTTCCCGCATCACACACCGCCTCCCGCACCGTACAGAACGACCGCGAATCCCGCCGCGACGGCCAGCGCCTTCACGACGGCCTCGCTCAGGCCGAGCAGACCCGAGATGGTGTCGCCCCGGATCATGTCTCGCAGCGACGTCGTGAACGCAAGGCCCGGAATGAGCAGCATGATGTTTCCGACGACGGCGCGGTCCGGCGCGCAGGCAAGCCCGCACGCGCGCAGCGCCGCCACCGCAAAGGCGGCCGCGGCACTGGCCGCGAACGCCAGCAAAAGCCCGTTGATGCGCAGCCCGCCGCCCGCGCGCAGCGCGGCGAAGAGCACGGCTCCCGCCGCGGCGGCCGCGAGGGCGTCGGCGGGGCTGCCGCCGAAAAACAGCGTGAACACCGCCGAGACGCACACGTACGCCGCCAGCTGCACGCTGTCCGGCCAGCGCGGGCCGCAGGCCGCTTCGCGCACGGCATCGGGCAGCTCTTCCACGGGCAGCGGCGACGCGCACAGCCGGCGTGACAGCGCGTTCACGCGCTCCACGCAGCCGAGGTCGGTGCTGCGCTCGCGGATGCGGCGCGTCTGCGTGAGCACGCGGCCGTCGGGCGCGCGCGCCGTGACGACGATGCTGGATGTGATCGTGAACACGTCCGTCGTCTCAAATCCGTACGCGGCGCACAGGCGGGCCACGGTGTCCTCGACGCGCATCACTTCCGCGCCGCTCGTGAGCAGCAGCTCGCCCAGATCGAGGATGCACGCCAGCGCCGCTTCGCGCCGAGCCTGTGTGTCCATGGCGCTCCCTTTCCTTCCGCGTTCAGTCGGTGATCTCCAGCACGAGGTGCTCGATGGCCGTGTGGCGGTGCATGTACACCACGTTCAGACGGCCGTCGCGGTCGCGGCACATCGCGGGCTGACACTTGTTGCCGGGCGCGGACGCGAGCTCGATGAGGTTCGTCCACGTCTTGCCCTCGTCCTTCGAACAGGCGAGCGTCAGCGGGCTGCGCTCGTGCCAGTCGGCCACGGGGGTGTCGTTGTAGGCCATGAGGATGGTGTCCTTGTCCCAGCTGATGACGTCGATCTTCGATTCGTTGTTCAGGATGCCCGCGGGCACGGGTTTCGTCCACGTGCGCCCGCCGTCGCGGCTCTCGGCCGTGTAGGACGGGATGGACTGAATGCCCGCGCCCCAGCCCGTGTTGCCCGGGCACGTGCGCGTGAACATGCGGATGACGCCGTCCGGGCGCAGGCACAGCGCGGGCTCGCGGATGAGGTTGCCGTCGTCGGCCGCGAGGATGGGGCCTTTCTCCCAGGTCTCGCCGTCGTCGTGCGAGAGATAGATGCGCACCGCGCCGAAGTATTTGTCCGCGAGTTCGCTGGACGTGGAGGCAAACACGATGGTGCCGTCGTCGAGCAGGACGCTGTCGTTCGACGCGTGGCCGCTCTGGATGCCCGCGGGGCGCGCGGGCTCCCACGTGCGGCCGCCGTCCTTCGTCTTGCGCGTCCACAGCTCGTCGCGCCCGTTGCACCACGTGGTGAAGTTCACCTCGGTGTCGAGGAATTTGGCGAACAGCAGGATGATCTCACCCTTGCGGTTTTTCAAAAACACGGGGTCGTGGCAGCAGTAGCGGATGTCGCAGCCCACGGCGTCGGGGTTCGACCACTCCTTCGCGCCCGGCTCGAGCACCGAGACCCAGTCCTTGGCGTCGCGGCCCATCGGGTCGCCGTTCCACTGGAGGAATCCGCCGTTCCACACGGCAAGGAGGTTGCCGTTGTCGGCCAGCGTCAGGCTGGGCATGTGGTAGCACTGGCGCTCGTCGAACCACTCCACCACCCATTTGCGGTCAATGATCTTTGCTTTCATCTCGTTTCCCCTTTCCATGTGAGGAGCAGCGCCTCCATGGAGGGCACTGTCCCGCGGATCGTCACAAATTCCCCGTCGGTCTCCGTCTGCGCGGGATGCGGCTCTGCTTCGGTCGAGCCGAACGCCTGCGCCTCGCCGTCCGGCGCGCCGTAAATCGTCACGCCCTGCACGTCGTCCGTCGCGCCGTTCACGAGGAAGAGCGCGAGGCCATTTTGCGTCTCGAAGCAGTACGGCTCGAGGTACGGCGCGCCGCACACGACGGGCGCGCGGAAGTTTGCGGCGCGCAGCACGTCGTGCAAAATCTCCTGCCGCACGCGGTTGAAGAGCATCGGCGGCAGCGCCGTCGGGCTCTCGAAGTGTCCGAACGGGTAGATCATCACCCGGCCGTTCACAACGGCGTGGCCGGGCGCTGTGCGGCGGCGGAAGGAATCGTAAAAGGCGGTGTACTCGCGCACGTCGGCGTCCGGCGCGTAGGTGACGACGGCCGCGTCGGTGCACGAGATGACGCACGAGGCGCGCGCGGCGCTGCGGCCCGTGTAGACGCGGCCGTTCGTGACCTGCTCGTACGTATAGCCGCCCTCGTTCTGCTTCATCCAGCGCACGAGCTCGATGCCCGCGAGGTACCCGAGCCCGCGCTCGCACAGCACCTCGGCGGCGTCGCCCGTGAGGATGACGAAGTTCTCGGCGAACAGATGTGCGAGCACGTCCCTGTCCCAGTTGCGCAGCACCTGGCCCGACGCCGCGACGACCTCGCCGCTCAGGCTCTCCGGGCTGCAGCAGTAGGCGTACGGGACGCCCATCGCGGGCAAAAGCGCCGCGAAGAACGACTCCTGCGGGTAGAGCTCCTCCATCGACTCGCCCTTGCGCGTGTGGATGGTGTAGGCGGAATCGGGGCAGTACAGCACCTGCACGCCGCGCCGCTTGCCGCGCAGCACGCCGCTCGCGGTGAGCGCGTTGAGGTAGTCCTTCGTGTCGCGCAGCATGTCCTGATAGCCGTCCTCCCAGACGATGCCGTTGCCGTTGAGGTCGTACAGGTCGATGGTGATGCCGTCGGGCGCGAGCGCGAGCGACGACAGGAGCTGGAACCGCGTGAAGCGGCGGGATTTCGAAAAGAGCGAGAACGGGTAGTTCTCGAGTTCCGGGTACACCTTCGTGTCCTCGGGGAGCATTGCGCGCGTGAGCATCGACACCATGTTGAACCCGTGCAGATACTGCGCGGGCGAGGACTCCTGATACCCCGGCAGGTGGATGCGGTCGACGGGCGCAAGGCCTGCCGCGAGCGTATTCACAAGCGCGTGCCAGTCGCGCCCTTCGGCGGCGTGCACGTGCGGGGCGGAGCTCATCAGGCCCACCTGCACGTCGGGCGACACGGCGCGCACCGCGCTGCCGATGGCGCGCGCGGCGCTGAGCATCGTCTCACGCGCGACGTCGAGCCAGATGCGGCGGTACGGATGCGGCACGCCCGGCTTGAGCACGCCCTCGACGAATTCCTCGCTCGTGAGCGGTTTCCCGGCACGCTCGCTGTACAGGCGCATGTGCTCGCCGCAGAAGCATCCGCCCCACGCGAGGGGCTCGTGGTTGTGCAGGCGGAAGTCGTCCTCCACCCAGACGATGGAGGGCTCGAGCGCCGCGTAGCGCGCGTACAGCCCGGCGATATACTTCTGCCACTCGCCGCACAGCGGGCACACGCACAGCGAGGCGGGCGTGCCCTCGGGGTCCACCATCGGGCGGAAGTCCTGCTCCGGAAGAAGCTGCTTGCCGAGGTCGGCGTGCATGACGCTGTGCCACTGGTTGACGGAGACGGTCACGCCGTGCGCGGCCATCTTCTCCTGCACGCGGCGGATGAGCGAGAGGTAGGCCTCCTGCTCCTCGTACGTCATGTGCCCGGTGTTGAGTTCCTCGACGTTGGCGAACACGGCCACGTCGTCGATGCGCGCCGCTTCGGCGTAGCGGTCGAGCGCTTCGATCTCGGTCTCGTCGTTGAAGCCGGGGTCGCAGCAGAAGCGGAAAATGTAGGCGTAGGGGTCTTTCATATCAGCCCTCCTGGGACGCGCGCCGCACGGGCACGCCGTAGAATGACAGCATCGGCATCCGCATGCAGTCGCTGGGGACGGTGAGACCGGGGTTCATGCGCCAGCCGCCGTGCAGCTTCACGTCGCCCTCGAGCACGCGCGGGAACGTCAGCGTGATCGTGTCCGCCCCCTCCTTGTAGGAGCACGGGTGCACGAGGCCGGCGCCGTCCTCGGCGTCGAACGGCAGCTGCGGCGCGGGCAGGCCGAACGCGTTGATCCAGTTGCGCACGGGCGCGAACGTGACGGTGATCGTGTCGGGCGCGGTGAGGGTCACGGTCTCGGGTTCGGGCGCGCGCCAGTCGATGTCGCGCCCGTAGCACTCACTCAGCGCGGCGCGGGCGCATCGCTCGCCGACGACGAGGTTGCCCTCGGCGGAGTTGTGGATAAAATCGTACAGCGCGAGGTCGGCCGACGGCACGCAGCACACGTGCGGGATGACGTGCGCGGCCATGCGCTGCGCTTCGCGCACGATGCCCCACTGGCGGTCGAGCGCTTCGTCCTTCGTCTCGGCGCAGCGGTTGATCTGCACCGTGAGGAACGGCAGCTCCGGCTGCCCGAGCGCTTCGCGCACCGCGCGCACGAACGCCGTGAAGCGGTCGAGATACGTCTCGGCGCTGTTCTCATAGCCCTCGGCCTCGCCCTGCACCCAGAGCACCGCCTTCGGGTGAATGTCGTAGTCGCCGAGCATCTCGAGCATATTCTGTGTCAGCGCGCCGTTTTCCTCCGGGTTCCACCAGCGCAGCGGCGCGCCGCCGTAGGCGCACGGCACGAGCCCGATGGGATATCCGAGCTCGCGGTGCAGCCGCTTTGCAAAGTGCAGCCACGGGCTGTGGCCGGGGTTGTGGTTCTCGTAGTGGCCGACGTGCACCGCGTCCGTCGTCTCGCCCAGCGGATGCGTGGCGAGGTCCCAGCGGGCGCTCGTGCGCAGCACGTGCACGCCGAGCTCGGGGGTGTCCTCGACGGGGTTCTTCGCGCGGCCCGCGGCGTTCGACTGCCCGGCGATGACGAACACGTCGCCCACGCCGATGTTGTGCACCATGTCGCCGCGCGTGCACGAAAGGCCGTCCCAGCCCTCGTAGTCCATATACGTCTCGATGCGGTACAGCCCGCCCGCGGGCACGCGGGGGAATTCGATGCGCCAGTGTCCGTCGCCGGTCACCTCGCACAGCGTCCACGGCACGACGGATTCGCCCGTGCTCTCGAGCGCGATGCGCGCTTTGACCGTCGTCTTGGCGTCGGGAACGTGTGTGAATTCGAGCGGGAGCTCCTGCGACAGGCGCACCAGATGATATTCGCCCTCGAGACGGATGGCGGCAAAGCCGTCCTCATTCTGCTGGAAGATCTGCCACGGGGAGGCCCCGCGTGTGATCGTAACGCCGTACTTCATATCGTTTCCTCTTTTCCGCCCTCGTGCGGGCTTTTTGCCTGTTCAGATATAGCGGTCTCCGGACGCCATCGGGCGCACGCCGTCGAGCCGGCGCGGCGCGTGGACTGTGGCGATCCACATGGTTTTCCCGTTTTCCTCGCACAAAACGCCGCTTGCCGCGAGCCGCCGCACGGCCTCGTCGCCGAGGAGCGCGGCGGGCACTTCGTCCTGCCCGGCGCTCTGCGTGAGGATTTCCTCAGCGCGCGGGAAATCGCGCCGGAACGCGGGCGAGAGATAGAGCGTGCCGTTTGCAAAATATGCGTCATAGGGGTATTCGTCGTCCCGCGCGGGCGTGAGCGCGAGCAGCGTCATCGACGGCCCCTCGCACGCGCGCACGCCGTCCGAACCGGGGCACACGACGTCCGCGTTGTAGGCGAGGTGGATGTCGGCAATGCCGTCGAACCACCCGGCGTGCGCGAACGCGAGCCCGCTTTCGTCCGTGCGCACACGCACGCGCATCGGGGACTCGCTGAGCGGGCGCTTGTTTACGCTGCCGTCGGGGTTCCAGAACCGGTCGAACCGGAATTCGACCTCCTGCCCGGCCAGCGGGGCATCCCCGGCGGTCAGGCGGGCGCACAGGCGGTTCTCGTAGTGCGAGCCGTCCGGCGCGAGACACCGCTCGAGCGTGAGGTGCGCCGGTCTCGGCAGGCGTTTCGCGGCGTCCGGGCGAAGGAGCTGCACGGTGATGTGCGTGTCCGTCTGGCCGAACGAGACGTCGCCGCCGACGTGCCCGAACAGCGCGAGCGCGCCGCCGAGCTCGATCAGCACCGGCTGGTACAGCGGCTCGAGCGCTGCGGGCGGTTCGAGCGGCGTCCAGTGTTCGCCGAGGTCGTTCGAAATAGAAAAGCAGCGGTTGCGCCGGTAGCCGACGAGACACCCCTGCGCGTCGTCCCAGACGAGCGTCTCGGGCACAAAGCCGCCCTGCGGGTCGGCCGAGGGGTCGGGCGGGGCGCCGTCTCGGATGGGCAGCAGCGTGCCGTTGACCCAGCCGCTGCCGCTGCGCGAGACGATCTGCCGCCCCACGGGCGTTCCCTGCACGTCGCCCGCGATGAAGAGCAGGCGGCCGTCGGGCAGTTCGGCGACGTCGAACTCGTGCGCGCCGATGCCCGGCAGGATGTAGTGCGGGCCGGAGTACTCGCGCCCGTCGCGCGTCGTGAGGAAGAAGGTCTGGATCTTGCTCTCGTAGCTCTCGCCCGGGAGCATCGTGTTGCGCGTGGCGCGCTCGCGGCCGGGGCCCCAGGGGGTGCCGTACAGCGAGGCGAGCACGATGATCTCGCCGCTGTTCAGACGGCGCACGCGCCAGAGGTACGGCGCGCAGCCCTCGAGCAGGCGGCACACGTCGCGCCACGTCGCGCCGCCGTCGGCGCTCTCGCGCACGCGCAGATAGTCGCACCAGCCGGTGCCCTGCGCGTTGCGGCGCGGCACGTCGAAGCCGAGGATGCGCCCGTCCGGGAACCCGGCGGCGCACAGCGAGCCCTCCGCGCGCAGGCAGCGGCCCGTCTCGGTGAACGTGCGGCCGTCGGACGTGCGCAGATACACGCGGCGCGTGCACTGATGCGCGCTGCCGGCTTCCACCGCGCCGTAGGAGACCGGCACGCCCGCCGCCTCGGCGTACTCGAGCCGGGAGGGGGTGAACGCGGGGTCTTCCTCCGCCGTCACCTCGTCGAACGACACGCCGTATGTGCCGTCGCCGTAGGAGAAGGCCGTCGCCCATGCGACGAAGCCGGGGCGCACCCGCGGCTGATAGATGATCTTCTCTTCACACCAGCCGCCCATCGGGACGCCCGGCTGCGGGATGTAAGCCATACTGACCTCCTTCGCGCGCCGCGCGGCGCGTCATTCGGCGGCCTTCGCCGCCTCGTCGATCTGTTCGGTGCGCTTGACGCCGATGAGCGCGCTGACCACTGCGGGCTGCGCGAGCGCCCAGCGCAGCGCGTGCTGTGTCATGGAGACGCCGGCGGCTTCGGCGGCGCGCTCGCACTCGGCGAGCACATTGTACACTTCGTCGGTAAAGGGTTTGAGCCACTCGGGCTTCTCCGCGAGGCGGCTGCCCTCGGGCGCGGCCGCACCGCGCTTGTATTTTCCGGTGAGCACGCCGCCCTGGAGCACCTGATACGGCACGACGCCGATGTTCTCCTTTTCGCACAGCGGCAGCATGTCGTCGAGCGCGGCGCGGTTGAGCAGGCTCAGCGCGGGCTGGCACAGCGCGGGCGCGGGCACGTTCTCGCGCCTTGCCGCCTCGAGCAGCGCGGCCAGCTGCGGCGCGGTGTAGTTGCTGACGCCCCACGCGCGGATGGTCCCGGCGCGCAGCTCGTCGCCCATCGCGCGGGCGATGGCCTGCGGCTCGGTGTCGGGGTCGAAGCGGTGGAGATAGTAGACATCGACGTAGTCCGTGCCCATGCGTTTCAGGCTGCGGCGCAGCTGAACGCGGATGGCCTCGGGGCTGGTGTTCTCGTCGACGGGCTCCGTGCCCACCTTCATGCCCACCTTCGTGGCCACGACGAAGCGGTCGCGCGCGCCGCGCACGGCCTTGCCGACGATCTCCTCGGCCACGCCGCCCGCGCTGCCCGCGTAGCGGTTGTAGCCCTCGTACATATTGGCGGTGTCGATGAAATTGATGTTGTGCTCGTCCAGCGCGTAGCGGACGAGGCGGACGGCGTCCTCCTCGCCGACGGGGCTGCCGAACGTCATGGTGCCGAGGCAGATGCGGCTCACGCGCAGCTCGGTGCCGGGAATGCGTACATACTGCATGGTCGTCCTCCTGTGATGAAAGCGGCGGGCTCAGAGCTCAGCCGCCAGTGTCTCGAGATGCGAAAGGCGCGCGAGCATGTCGTCGAGCGCCGCTTTGGGCAGCTTGCCGGGATTCCACGCCGACGGGCGGCGGAAACACCGCTGCGCGTAGCCCTTGGCGCGCATCAGCTCCTCGAACGCGTCGAGGATGCCGTAGTCCCAGCCGACGGCGAGAAAATCGTTGAATTCATCCATGGCGGCGCGCACCGAGTCGGCCTGGCCGTCCCGCACGCGGGCGTACACTTTTGCGTACAGGTCCGGCACGAGGTTCATCCACGTGCCGATGCAGCCGTCCGCGCCGTACAGAAGGCCGGGCACGAACATCTCGTCGAAGCCGGAGTACACCACTTTTTCGGGGTATTCGCGGCACACGCTGTGCATCAGGAAGATGTTCCAGTCGCTCATCTTGATGCCCTCGACGCCGGGGATGTCCAGCAGCGTGCGCAGCTGCGCCATGCCCGCCGTCATGCCCGTCACGCCCGGGATGTAGTAGACGATGACCGGAAGCCCCGCCGAGACGAGCGCGCGGTAGTACTCCGCGATCTGCGGCCAGTCCTTCTTGGGCGGGATGCTCGCGATGGCGTCCGCGCCGAGCTCGGCGGCCTGCCGCGCCAGCGCGACGGCCTCGCGCTGTGTGGTCTGGCCGACGTGCACGATGGCGAGCTTGCCCGCGGCCTTCAGGCGCGGGACCATGTATTCGGCCACGGCGAGGCGCTCTTCCTGCGTGAGGTTTGCCGCGTCGCCCGTGCCGCCGTTGATGTACAGGCCCGTCACGCCCGAGGCGGCGAGCCGTTCGAAGTTGCGTTCCAGCGCGGGCCAGTCCAGCTCATCCGTCTCGGTGCAGGGGCACACCGCCGGGGCGACCGGGCCCAAAAATCTTGTCTTATCGAGCATAATGCATTTCCCTTCTCTACTGTATCATACCGGGGCGCAAAACCACAATGCCCGGCCGCGGGGGAAATGAATCCGCCGCACGGCCGGGCCGGGTTTCACGCTTTGCCTGCGCGCCGTGCCGGAGACCGGTCAGCCGCGCAGATCCTCGACCGCGTGGATGAGCCCCTCGCACATGATGCGCATGCTCTCGTCGTCGATGCCGCACCACCAGGGGAAGGAGAAGCTGTTGTCCCACCATGCGTCGAGCACGGGGCAGTCGTACGCGCCGCAGCCCTTCTTCTGGAACAGCGGATAACGGTACAGCGGATAGTACTGTACGATCGCGCGGACGCCGTATTTCTTGGTCAGAAGGTCCAGCAGGTCGTTGCGGTTCTTGCCGTATTTGCTGCCGTCGTAGTGCATGATGTACTGGTGCACGACGTAGCGGCCGCCCTCAACGATCTTCGGGAACGTGATCTCGGGAACGTCCTTGAGCCACTCGCGGATGCGGCGGTCCTGCTCGATGAGGATCTCGTTGTTCGCGATGACGCTCTTGAGCTGCTCGGAGCCCAGCGCGCACTGCGCCTCGCCGATGCAGAAGTTCTGGGGCCAGCGGTCCTCGAGGAACTCGTCGACGTTGCTCATCGCCGGGACCCAGTAGCGCTCGCGCTCGCCCTGGAACGCGCACAGGCCGTTGTGGCGGATGCCGGGGACGTTGTGCGCGATCTGATCGTCGCTGCACACGAACATGCCGCCCTCGCCGAGGGTCGTCATCGTCTTGGCGGCGTGGAAGCTGAAGCAGCCGAAGTCGCCGAACGTGCCGACGTGCTGGCCGTCGACGCGGCAGTCCATGGCCTGCGCGCAGTCCTCGACGACCTTGATGCCGTGGCGGTGCGCGATGTCGACAATGCGCTTGATGTCGCACGGGATGCCCAGCAGGTGGACGGCCACGACGGCCTTCGTCTTCGGGGTGATCTTGCGCTCGAAGTCATCGGGGTCGATGGTCCAGGTGTCGGGGTTGATGTCCGCCCAGACGATGTGGGCGCCCAGATCGCCGAAGGGGATGGCCGACGCGCAGTAGGTGTACGCGGGGACGATGACCTCGTCGCCCGGATGGATGTGGCAGAAGATGGCCGCCAGCTTGAGGGCGTTGGTGCAGTTGTTCACGCCGAACGCATACTTTGCGCCGACGAACTCGGCGAAGTCCTTCTCGAACTTCTCGAGGTACTTGCCCTGCGTCTGGCCCTCGGCATTGCGCATGACGTTCACGACCGCCTGGATCTCAGCCTCGGTGTAGGGGTGCTGCATCTGCGGGAAAATGACTTTGTAGCCGTCCACATGGCCGCGGCCGGACGGATCGCTCAGTTTGTTCTGTGCCATAGGGTTTACCTCCTGATGGATGTATTTCGTTTTTTTGCCGGGATAAGAGACCCGGGACGAAATGTCCCGGGCCCCGTCGGTTCATGAGATTGCAAGCGGCATGCCGTCAGGCTCAGCCGCCGTAGGTCGTGCGGGCCGCGGCGATGGCGTCGTTCACCATCTGCTCGAGCTCCGCCGCGCCCTCGCGCTCGTAGGCCGCCTGATAGTCGGCCCAGCCCGTCTCGATGTCCATCTGGCCGCCGATCATCTGGCTCAGATATTCGTTCGTGACGTCCACGAGCTTGGTGCGGATGTCGTTGGCCTCGGAGGGCAGCGACACGAGGTTATAGTAGGCGGGCAGCGTGACGACGCACTCGTCCTTGAACTCGCCCACGACGCCGCGCGCATACTCGATCAGCTCAGCATCCTGCTCGCTGGCCCAGTGCGTGCTGTTGTCGATGGGGTTCGAAACGGCCGTCCACCAGTCGTTGTTGGCAAAGTCCACTTCGTACTCGGTGCCGCTGAACATGTAGCTGAACCACACGTACTTGCAGCGTCCGTCGCCGTAGCCGTAGGGAGCCGTGGCCGTGGCCCAGAAGTCCGCGCCCTGATCCTCACGGTAGACGTAATTTTCGGTGTTGTGCAGAAGGTCCTGGCCCTCGGTGCTCGCGAGGAACTCAACGAGGTCGAGAACGCGGTCGGGGTATTCGCAGGTGGTGGGGATGAAGTAGTGGCTGCCCACCCACGTGCCGGTGGTGTAGGTCTTGGCGTAGTTGCCGTCGCTGGTCGGAGCGGTGCCGAGCGTCAGGTCGCCCATCTCGGCGTCCGCGTTCGTCGCGGCCCACGGATTGTTGAAGAAGTCCTTGAACTGGGCGGGATAGCCGAAGCCGAAGTCCGCGCTGGCGAGGCGGCCCGCGCCGAAGTCCGCGTACGCGTCGTCAAAGTCGCTCTTGACGCCGATGCCGCTGTCGAGCGCGCCCGCGGCGTACATGTCGCGCAGCTGCTTGACGACTTCCTTGCTGGCCTCGCTCGTCGTGGCGAGCGTCCAGTGCTCACTGTCGGTGCCGAGCTCGCCGGACAGGACAAAGCCGTCCCAGACGTTGCTCTTCGGCGGCATGATCGTCGTGCCCTGCGGGCCGGCGAGCGTGGCGTCGATCTGTGCCCAGTTGGTGAGCTTGTCGTTGCGGGGCCACCAGCCGACATAACCGGCCGCGGCGCACGCCTTCGTGTACTCGATGAACTCATCGACCGTAGCGGGCACCTTGCCGCCGTTCACTTCCTCGAGGATAGCGGTGTTGTACACCGGCACGCCGGAGAAGCTGGGCTCGGCGAACGCGGAGATGCCGTAGATGGCATAGGCGTTCTCGGAGTCGCCCGTGTACAGCTCGTTGTACATCTTGTACTCGTCGCTGTTCATGATCTTATACAGCGTGGGATAGCGGTCGGGGTCGGCGTTGACGATCTCGGACAGGTTCGTGACGAGGTCTTCCTCGACCCAGCTCGAGATCTTGTCGCTCTCGCCCCAGGTGGGGAACAGGTCGGCCGCGCCGCCCGTAAACAGTTCGTTCTGCATGCGGTCGTCAAAGCCCTCGGTGCCGGTGTCGTACTCCAGCGTGACGTTGACGGCCTCTTCGATGGCCTTCTTGATGGGATCGTTCTCCATGCCGGTGACGTCGTCGGTGTTGTTGCCGAACTGCGCGAAGCGGATGTGAACGTTCTCGCGGTCCGCGTTCGTGGTCGCGCCGCCGGCGGCGGTGCTTCCCGACGCGGCGGGCGTGCTCGAGGAAGCGGACCCGCATGCGCTCAGCATCGAGGCCGCCATGGCGAGCCCTGCGACGGCAGCCACGGTCTTCTTCAGCGTACTGTTCATAGTTTTTCCTCCTTTTTAACGCATTGTCGTGCATTTTAATATACAAGCTGTTGCAAGCTCTGCGTTCTTGACCATTATTCCTTCACCGCGCCGAGCGTGATGCCGCTGGTGAAGTGCTTTTGCAGGAACGGGTACACACACAGGATGGGGATCATCGCGCAGATGATCGTCGCCATGCGCAGCGCCATGGGCGGGGGCAGCTCCATGCCGAGCCCCGCGGCGCCGTTGCGCACCGTGTTCATCATGGACTGGTCCACCAGCATGCGGCGCAGAATCCACGCGAACGGCTGGAGGTTGGTCTTGTTGCCGATGAACATCATGTAGTTGTAGTAGTCGTTCCAGTTGATGACCGCGATGAACAGCGTCACGGCCGCGATCATCGAGCGCGAGACCGGCATGACGACGCGGAAGAACACGCCCACGTCGGTGCAGCCGTCGAGCAGCGCCGCCTCTTCGAGGTCCTTCGGGACGGAATAGGTAAAATAGTTGCGCATGATGATGAAGTAGGTGATGTTCAGCGCGCCCGGGATGACCATGACCCAGTACGTGCGCAGCAGGTGCAGGTCCTGATAGAGCATGTACTGCGGGATGAGGCCGCCGGTGAAGAAGAGGTTGAACACCACGAGCGCGTTGATGAGCTTCATGCCGCGGATGTGCGTCTTGCTGACGGCGTAGGCCATCGTGGACGTGACGAGCACCGAAAGCGTTGTGGCGAGCACCGTCTTCGAGACGGAGATCCACAGGCTGTTGACGAAGCTGCGGGTGCTGAAGATGGCGACGTAGTACTGGAAGTCGATGCCGCCGCGCGGCCAGAGCATCAGGCCGCCCTTGATGTACTCTTCATACGGCGTGACCGAGGCCACGAAGACATACCACATCGGGTACACGCACACGAGGGCAAACAGGATGCAGAACGCGTAGACGAAGATGTCGTAGAAGTTGAAGCCGAAGCGCGCCAGCATGGAGCGGCGGTAGCGCTTGCGGCCCTGTGCCGAACCTTTCATATCTCCGTTCCCCCTTTCAGAAGATGCCCTGCACGTCGAGCTTTTCGATGAACTTGTTGGCGATGAGCACCACGATGAGGCCCATCAGGTTGAGAACGAGGTTCATGGCCGTGGAGAGCTCAAACTCCGTGCCGCCGCCCAGGCTGATGCGGTAGATGTAGGTGGAGAGCACGTCGCCCGTGGACAGTACGTAGTTGCTGTACAGGTTGTAGACCTGGTCGAAGTTGGACACGAACAGACCGGCCAGCTCGAGGATGAGCATGACGGCCACGCTGGGCAGGATGCGCGGCAGCGTGATGTGGAGCATCATGTCCTTGCGGTTCGCGCCGTCGATGGCCGCCGACTCGTACAGCGTCGGGTTGATGCCGGCGATGGCGGCGAAGTAGACGATGGCGGAGTATCCGGCCGTCTTGATGATGTTCGAGATGGTGAGGATGCCGCGGAACATCGAGGGCGTCTTGAGGAAGTCGATCGGCGTTCCGCCCAGCGATGCGATCACCTGGTTGACGACGCCGCCGAGGTCGGCCGCGCTGGGATACTCGAGGAAGACCTGAACGAGACCCGCGAAGATGACCCACGACAGGAAGTACGGCAGGTACACGCACGTCTGCACGACGCTCTTGACGCGGCGGATCTTCATCTCGTTGATGAGCAGCGCGAGGAACACGTTGAATGTGAAGCCGAACAGCAGCTTATACACATTGATGATGACCGTGTTCTTGAACGCCCGGATGAAGTTGGGGTCCGCGATCATCTCCCGGAAGTGTTCGAAGCCCACCCACGGGCTGCCCCAGACGCCGAGGCGGGGCGAGTAGTCCTTGAACGCGAGCTGGATGCCGTACATGGTGCCGTAGTTGAACACAATCATGCAGATCAGCCCGGGCAGCACCAGCAGATAAATGAACCAGTATTTTCTCATGTACACCGCGAAGCGCTGCAAAAGCGAGCGCTGGTCCAGCGGTGTTTCGGCAGCTGATTTGCCCTTCATAGGACCCGCCTCCGTTTCCGTTTTTATTAGTAATATTATTGATAATTTTTAGCTGAAATTCGTCCGCTTTGCTCTTGACTTTTAGTATTGTGCTGTGGCACAATAGCCTTGCGGAGTTCCTGATTTCAATTAAACTATAACAGCATTCCATAGGGATGTCAAGCAATTCACATCTCAAAAAGAACTCCGGTTCTTTAGTAAAAATGTACAATGATTCGCATTAAAATCGCTAATAATGAGATTTTATTAGCACGAACGGGTTTCTGAACACGTTCATTGGATCTTATATAATAATCAGATAAAAAAGCACGCTCGGCGCCGCAGCGGGCGCTTTGGGCGCGAAACGGAGGGTTTTGAGCTATGAAAAAGATCGGATTCATCGGCTACGGCCTGCGCTCGGAGACCATGATGAAGTCATTCCGCGCGCTAGAGGCGGACATCGAGGTCGCGGCGGTCGCGGACCCCCGCGCAGAGGACATCCGCCCCGGCCTGCAGGGCGACGCGTATTTCGCGCACACGCGCTGGTACACGGACGCCGAAGAAATGCTCGCGCGCGAGGAACTGGACGGCGTGTTCATCGGCACGCGCTGCTCGCTGCACACGCCGATGGCGTGCCGCGTGCTGGAGATGGGGCTGCCGCTCTTCCTCGAAAAGCCCGTGTGCACCAGCCGCGCCCAGTACGAACAGCTGCGCGAGGCGGCCGAGGGAAAGGAAAAGCGCGTCGTCGTGAGCTTCCCGCTGCGCCTTTCCTCTATTACATTGGAGATGAAGCGCATCGTCGAGAGCGGCGCGCTCGGGAAACTGACGATGGTGCAGGCCGTCAACAACGTGCCGTACGGCAGCGTTTACTATCACAGCTGGTACCGAGACCCCTCCGAGACGGGCGGACTGTTCTTGCAGAAGGCCACGCACGACATCGACTACATCCACTTTCTGACGGGCGAGCGCCCGGTGTCGGTGTGCGCGAAGACAGCGAAGCTCCACTTCAAGGGAGACCGCCCCGCCGGGCTGCACTGTCCCGACTGCCCCGACTACCGCACCTGCCCCGAGAGCAGCTACGTCGTGGGGCGCATTCTGAAAGAGGACGTGCAGGGCGACGCGTGCTGCTTCGCCGCGGACACCGGCAACGAGGACGGCGCGAGCGCCATCTTCACGACGGCGAGCGGCATGCTCATCAGCTACAACCAGAACTTCACCGTCAAAAAGAGCGCCGGGCGGCGCGGCGCGCGGCTCATCGGCACGAAGGGCAGCGCGGAGTTCGACTTCTACACCGCCGAGATCCGCGAGGACCGCTACCTCTCCCCTCAGACCGTGACGCACAAGTTCAACTTCCCCGCCGGGATGCACTTCGGCGGCGACGAGATGCTGGCGCAGGACTTTTTGCGCGTGCTCGGCGGCGAGGACGCGCAGTCCGACCTGACGGCCGGCCTCGTGAGCGCCGCAAGCTGCCTTGCCGCGCGCGAGGCGGACAAACTCGGCCGCTTCGTTTCCATTGACTATTAAAAGGAGGCATTTCCCATGCTCGTCGATCTGAAAACCATTCTGGCCGACACGCGCGAAAAGCACTATGCCGTCGGCCTGTTCAACTGCGTGACGCTCGAGATGACGAAGGGCATCCTGCAGGCGGCGGAGGAGCTGTCTTCGCCGGTCATCATCGGCCCGGCCGAGAGCCTGCTTCCGGGCGCGTCGCTCGAGGAATACGCCGACATGATGCTGGGCATGGCGCGCCGCGCGCGCGTGCCCGTGGCGCTGCACTTCGACCACGGCTTCACGCCGGAGCTGGTGGAGCGCGCCATCGCGCTGGGCTTTACATCCGTGATGTACGACTGCAGCATGCTCCCCTTTGAGGAAAACGTGCGCCGCACGCGCGAGATGGCGGCGAAGGCGCACGCGGCGGGCTGCTCGCTGGAGGCCGAGATCGGGCACGTGGGCTCGAACGGCTCGGCCGAGGAGGGCATCGCGCGCACGGTGTACACGCAGCCGGACGAGGCGCTGCAGTTCGCCGCCGAGAGCGGGTGCGACGCGCTGGCCGTGGCCATCGGCACGGCGCACGGCGTGTACAAGGCCGCGCCGAAGCTCGACCTCGACTGTCTCGCCCGCATCGCGGACGCCTGCCCCACCCCGCTCGTGCTGCACGGCGGCAGCGGTCTGTCCGACGACGATTTCCGCGCCTGCGTCGCGAACGGCATCTCCAAAATCAACATCTTCACGCACAACAACCTCGCGGCGGCGCGCGCCGCGCACGAGCACTTCACGCCCGAGACGGGCGCGTTCGAGCTGATGCCCTACGTCACCGAGGCCGTGCGCCGCGAGACGATGCACCACATGCGCGTCTTCGGCAGCGACGGAAAGGCGTGACCGTGGGCGGCCGGGAGTGCATCGCGGTATTCGACGCCGGGACCACCGCGGTGAAAGTCTGCCTGTTCGCCCCGGATGCGTCGCTGCTGGCGTGCAGCGTGCAGGAGTATTCGCTCGACACGCGCGGCGCGTGCGTCGAGGCCCCCGCCGAGCGGTACCTCGCCGCCGTGCGCGACGGGCTCGCGGATGTGGCGGGGCGCGTGCCGGACGCGCGCATCGCGGCCGTGGGGCTGACGACGCAGGGCGAGACGCTCGTGCCCGTGGACCGCGCGGGCGAGCCGCTGCGGCCGTTCCTCGTGTGGCTCGACGGGCGCGCCGAGGACGAGGCCGCCGCGCTGCGCGGCAGCTTCTCCGCGCAGGACTTCTATGAGGCGACCGGTCTGCCCGGGGCGACGGGCGCGCTGCCGCTGGCCAAGCTGATGTGGCTGCGGCGCAACGAGCCGGACGTGTTTTCGCGGACATACAAATTTCTCCTGCTGGAGGATTACCTGATCTTCGCGCTGACGGGACGCTTTGTGAGCGAGCCGTCGGTGCAGACGTCCTCGGGATGGTTCCATCTCGGAAAAGACGGCGCGTGGGACGACGCGCTGCGCGCCGCCGGCATCCCGGCGCAGCTTTTGCCCGACGTGCTCGAGTGCGGGCAGACGGCCGGGACGGTGACGGACGAGGCCGCGCGGCGCTTCGGGCTGCCGGCGGGCATCCCCGTTCTGACGGGCGCGATGGACCAGACGGCCGCGGCGCTCGCCGCCGGGTGCGGCGACGGCGTGGTGACGGAGACGACGGGCACAGCGCTCGTCGCGGCCGCGCGCACGGCTTCGCCCGTGTTCTCGCGCGGGCACCACGTGACGATCTACCGCCACGTGCGGCGCGGCGAGTACCTGTATCTGCCCATCGGCAGCACGGCGGGCATGGCGCTGCGGTGGTTCCGCGACGAGTTCTGCCCCGACCTGCCCGCGGGCGGCGCGGGGTACGCGGCGCTCGACCGCATGGCGGCGCTCTCGCCGCCCGGCAGCAACGGCGTATTGTTCCTGCCGTACCTGTCCGGCTGCGTCGACCCCGACGCGTGCGAACAGGCGAAGGCCGTGTTCTTCGGCGCGTCGCTCTCGACCGGGCGCGGCGATTTCGCGCGCGCGGTGCTGGAGTCGACGGCGTTCGTACTGGCCGATTTTCTCGACATGCTGGACGCGCTGGGCTGCCCGTGCCGCGAGGTGCGCTCGCTGGGCGGCGGCGCGTCGAGCGCGCTGTGGCAGCAGATCAAGGCCGACGTGTGCGGCCGCTCGCTGACCGTCCCGGCCTGCCGCGAGGCGACGGCGCAGGGCGCGGCGCTGCTGGCCGCGTGGGGATGCGGGATGCTGCCCGCGGGCGAAGTGCCGCAGCGCCCCGCGGCGGCGGTCTACGCGCCCGAACCCGGAAACAAAGAAGCCTACCGCGCCGCGCGCGAGCGCTTTTCCGCGCTGTACCGCGCCGTGCGGCCTCTGTTTTGAACGAAAGGGGAAATTGTGATGAAAACGTCTGAACAAAAGCCCCGCCTCGGCGTGCTCGCGCTGATGCTGGAGGGGTACGAACCGCTGTTCCCGGGCATCACGGCGCGCCAGACGGCGTACGTGCGCGAGGTGCTCACCTCGCTGGACGGCGTGGCGGAATTTACATTCCCGCGCCCGGCCGTGAACCGCGCGGACATCGAGGAGATCGTCGCGCGCTACAACGCGGACGGGCTCGACGGCATCCTCATCCTGCTTTTGAGCTATTCGCAGGGGCAGTACCTCGTGCGCGCGATGCAGCGCAACAGCCTGCCGCTGGCGCTGGCGCTCGTGCAGCCGGACGAGACGGTCGGCGACGACTTCGAGGAGCTGGAGCTGACGGTCAACCAGGGCATCCACGGCTCGCAGGACAACGCGAACTGCCTGCTGCGCGCGGGCATCCCGTGCGTGTTCTTCGCGGGCAGCCGCACAAACGGCGAGCTGGCCGCGTTCGTGTCCGACTTCGGCGCGGCGGCGCGCACGGCGCGTGCGATGCAGTCGATGAAGATCGGCGTCGTGGGGCGGCTGCCGGGCATGGGCGACGTCATCACGGACGACATGGCCGTGTTCCGCAAGCTCGGCCCCGAGTTCGTGTCCGACTCCGTGGGCACGCTGCAGAGCTTCTGCGCGGCGGTGACGCCCGAGGAGGTGGCCGCGCGCGTCGAGTACGAGCGCGGCGTGTTCGACGTCGACCCGAAGATGCCGCCCGAGCGCCACGCCGAGGCCGTGCGCATGTACCTCGGCTTCAAGCGCTACCTCGAGGCGAACGGCTACGCGGGCTACACGGCGCACTTTGAGGAGTTCGGCGCGGACGGCCGCTTCACGCAGCTGCCGCTGCTGGCGGCGTCGAGCCTGATGGCCGACGGCTACGGCTACGCCGCCGAGGGCGATGCGACGGCCGCGATGTGGATGGCGGCGATGATCGCGCTGTGCGGCGAGGCCGATTTCAGCGAGATGTACATGATGGACCTTCCGCGCGAAGCCATCCTGATGTGCCACGCGGGCGAGGGCAACTGGGCGATGTGCCGCAGCGACCGCAAGCCCTTCCTGATGGACCGCGTGTTCAACGAGGGCGGGCTGTCAAACCCGCCGACGCCCATCTTCTGCCCCGAGCCGGGGCCCGTGGGCGTGATGTCGCTGGCGCACCTCGGCGGCGACCGGTTCCGCCTGGTGTACGCGCGCGGCGAGGTGCTCGACAAGTGCGACCTGCGCCGCTGCGACATGCCGTATCTGTTCTTCCGCCCGGCCAGCGGCGTGCGCCGCTGCGTGACCTCGTGGCTCGAGGCGGGCGGCACGCACCATGAGATCATCGTCCCCGGCGACTTCGAGGCGCGCATCCGCCTGCTGTGCCGGCTGACGGGCATCGAATTCGTTTCCGTGTGACATCCCGAAAGGAGAGAAAAGCTATGATCCGCAGCATCCAGCGTTCTTTGACCGACCTTCTGGGCGAGGAATACATCTCCGCCGTGTGCGCGGCGCGCGCCGCGCTGACGGGCGAATCCCCCGAGACCCTGCGCGCCGTGGCCGACGAAAAGGTCGACTTCTATCCCGCATCCTTCGCCGCGCGGCAGGAGGAGCTGATGGCGCGCGTGGGCGAGACGCTCGTGCCCGCGTTCGCAGACAGCGAGGACGGCGCGCCGACGGGCTCGTACCGCGCCGCGCAGCACAGCTTCGCCGCACCGCTCGGCGGCCTCGGCGCGTTCCGCGTGGGCGAGGACGGCCGCCTGTACTTCGCGGGCAAGAGCGAACACTACCACATCCCGCTCGGCCACTCGTTCCCGGGCTATGAGCTGATCGAGCGCGCGAAGCGCCTCGGCATCCCGAACGCGACGCACAACAACACGCGCGGTTTCATCACGCGCACGCTCGAGCGGCGGCTCATCGCGGCGGCGAACGGGCTCGACGCGGCCGACCCGGCGCTCGACGAGATCATCGCGAGCAAGCAGCCGGGCGTTCTGAGCTGCGTCATCAACCTCGAGACGGGCTCGCTCGCCGTCGAGGCCGCGCTGAAGATGATGCTCTCGCGCTTTTACACCATCGACGGCAAGCCCGCGCCCTACGCGGGGCGCATCCCGGTGTTCCTCGTGATGGCCGACAACGCGGGCGGCATCACGGCCGGATACCACGGCACGACCGTGACGGCGCAGACGCTGCGCGGCCTGTGGCCCGAATTCGGCGAAAAGGCGGCCGAGGCGGGGCTGTACCGCGTGGAATCCGTTCCCATCAACGACGCGGCCGCGTTCGACGAGGCCGTGCGCCGCTGGAACGAGGGTCCGTACAAGACGGCGGGCTTCTGCCACGAGATCATCATGATGAACTACGGCGGCATCCGCCTGTCCGAGGAATTTCTGCAGTCGGCGTACCGCGCGTGCCGCGCCACCGACACGCCCGTGCTGTGCGACGAGATCCAGTCGTGCGCGTGGGTGGACGGGCTGTACCTCTTCCGCAAATACGGCCTTTCGCCGGACTTCGTCTCGATCGGCAAGGGATTCCCGGGCGGCTGCTACCCCGCGAGCAAGATCCTCGCGAGCGGTGCGTTCGACAGCCTGAACCAGTTCGGCGCGCTCGTGACGAACGGCCAGGAGGAGCTGGCGAGCCTGTCGTACCTCATCACGATGGAGTTCATTGCGGCGAACGGCGAGCACATCGAAACGGTGGGCCGCCGGTATCACGAGGGAGCGGCCGCCGTGGCGGCAAAGCACCCGGCCGTGTGCACGGGCGTGGAGGGCGACGCTCACATGACGGCGATCTGCTTTGACACCGTGGACGACGCGGTGGCGTTCTGCACGGCGATGAACCACGACTGCTGCGTGGACATCAGCGCGCAGACGTACAAACCGAACTGCCCGCCCGTGGCGCTGACGAAGCTGCCGCTCATCACAACCGAGGCGATGGCTGACCGCCTGCTCGAGCTGTTCGACGAACAGCTCGGCCGTCTGGACGGCAAGGAGGTGCGCGCATGAGCGAAAACTGCGTGAAGTTCGGCGTCATCGGCTGCGGGCTGATGGGGCGCGAGTTCGCGAGCGTGTCGATGCGCTGGCTGCATCTGGCGGGCGATCTGCCCCGCCCGGTGATCGTGGCGGCGTGCGACACGTCCGAGGCGAACCGCGAGTGGTTCCGCCGCGTGCCGGACACGAAATACTTCTATGAGGACTACCACGACCTCCTCGCGAACCCCGAGGTGGAGGCCGTCTACTGCGCCGTGCCGCACCATCTGCACGCGCAGGTGTACACGGACGTGATCCGCGCGGGCAAGCACCTGCTGGGCGAAAAGCCGTTCGGCATGGACCTCGACGCCTGCCGCGCCGTGCTCGAGGCGATGGACGAGCACCCCGAATCGTTCGTGCGCTGCGCGAGCGAATTCCCCTACTACCCCGCCGTGCAGCAGATGGTGCAGTGGTTCCGCGAGGGCGCGTTCGGGCAGATCATCGAGGCGCGCTTTGCGATCAAGCACTCGTCCGACATGGATCTGACGAAGCCCATCAACTGGAAGCGCACGCGCAGCGCGAACGGCGACTACGGCTGCATGGGCGACCTCGGCATCCACACGCAGCACCTGCCCTTCCGTCTGGGCTTTGAGCCGCTGACCGTCAGCGCGCAGCTGGCGAACATCGCGCGCACGCGGCCCGACGCAAACGGCAACCCCGTGCCGTGCGAGACGTGGGACAACGCCATCGTTCTGTGCGAAGCGCGCGACGGCGCGGGCGACCACTTCCCGATGCAGCTTGAGATGAAGCGCATGGCGCCCGGCTGCACGAACACGGTGGAGTACGAGATCTACGGTCTCAAGATGTCCGCGAAGTTCACGACGGACGACCCCAACGCCGTGCGCTACACGCTCACGCGCGGCCGCGAACAGGCGTGGGCGCGGCTCGTGGTGGGGCAGAAGACGCTGTATCCCGTCATCACCGGCTCCATCTTCGAGTTCGGATTCTCCGATTCGCTGCTTCAGATGTTCGCGGCGTTCATCAGCGAACTGCGCGGGCTTCCCTGCCCGTTCGGCTGCTTCACGCCGAATGAAGCGCTTCTGAGCCACCGCGTGCTGACGGCGGCTCTCCAGTCCTACACACAGCAGCGCGTGGTGCAGCTGTGACATTCTTTCCTCCCTCGCTCCGGTTCCGGAGCAAACGGAAAGACGGCCCGCTCCCTGAATGGGAGCGGGCCGTCTTTCTGTCTGTATGAGGAAGTTGTCAAGGGTTGACGACATTCTGGGGCGCGCCCGCCTGCCAGGCGCGGAGGTTGTCCACCGCAATGTCCATCAGGCGCTGGCGGCTCTCCTTCGGAGCCCACGCGATGTGCGGCGTGATCAGGCAGTTCGGCTCGCGCAGAAGCGGGTTGTCCTCGCGCGCGGGTTCGACGCACAGCACGTCCAGCCCCGCGCCCGCCACCTTGCCGGCGTGCAGCGCTTCGGCGAGCGCGTCCTCGTCCACGAGCGGGCCGCGCGACGTGTTGATGAGGAACACGCCGTCCTTCATCTTCGCGATCGCGTCGCGCCCGATGATGCCCTTCGTCTCCGGGAAGAGCGGGCAGTGCAGGCTGATGACGTCGCTCACGGCGAGCAGCTCGTCGAGCGATACGATGCGGGCGACGTCGTCGTTCTTCGCGAAGGTATCGTACGCGACGACGTTCATGCCGAACGCCTTCGCGAGCTTCGCCGCGGCGCGGCCGATGCGGCCGTAGCCGATGACGCCGAACGTTTTTCCGCCCAGCTCAATGAGCGGGTAATTCCAGTAGCAGAAGTCGGGGCAGCGGCTCCAGTCCCCCGCCTTGACGGAGCGGCTGTGGTCCGCGACGTGGTGGCACAGCTCGAGCAGCAGCGCCATGACGAACTGGGCCACGGCGGTCGTGCCGTAGGTGGGGATATTGCACACGGGCACGCCCGCGCGCTTCGCGGCGTCGATGTCCACGACGTTGTAGCCCGTGGCGAGCACGCCGATGTACTTCAGTTCGGGCGCGAGCGCCTCGATGACGGACGCCGGGAGCGGCGTCTTGTTGAGGATGACAACTTCCGCGCCCTTCGCGCGGCGGATGACTTCCTCCTCGCCGCCGACGGTGCGGTCATAGACCGTCACGTCGCCCAGCGCTTCAAATCCGGCCCAGCTCAGGTCGCCGGGGTTTTCGGTGTATCCGTCGAGAATGACGATTTTCATGCGTTCTCCTTTCCGCGCAGCGCGCCGATGCCCGCCGCGCCGAGGCACAAAAGCCCCTCGTCGCTGTTCCACATATTGATCTGCATCCCGCGCGACAGCCACGGGATGAGCGGTTCGGCCTTGCCGAAGTGCGCGCCCGCATACTTGCCGCGCGCCTTCGCCGCCGCGATGATGCGCTCGAACGCCGCGACGATCTGCGGGTCGTCGAAGCGGCCGAGAATGCCGTAGTCCTGCGTCATGTCGTTCGGACCGATGAAGCCCACGTCGATGCCCTCGACGTCGAGGATCTCCTCGATGTGCCCGACGCCCTCGCGGGACTCGATCTGGCACATGAGGATGGTCTCGTCGTTGGCGCGGCGCATATATTCAGGGCCGTTCACCTTCTTGAAATCGGTGTGCGGGCGCGACAGTGACACGCCGCGGTGTCCGAGCGGGGCGTACTTCGTGCAGTCCACGAGCATGCGCGCCTGCTCGGCCGACTCCGTGTTGGGCAAAAGCAACCCGGACGCGCCCATCTCCATGAATTTGAGCGCGTGCTCGCGCCGCATCTCCGGGATGCGCACGAGCGCCGGCATGCCGATGCCGCGCGCCTCGGCGATGATGTTCGCCACTTCGCGCGTGGTGAACGCGCCGTGCTCGCAGTCCACGATGAAAAAGTCGAACCCGCAGTTCTGAAGAAGGCGCGCGATGTCCGGGCTCGTGAAGGTGGTGACCATCGTGCCGAGGACCTGTTCGCCCGCGCGCAGGCGCTGCTTCAATGATTGCATAATGTTCTCTCCTTTGTCAACACGGAATCAGGGCATGTCCTCGAGCCGTGCCGTCGTGACGCGGCACGCGCCGGATGCCATGAGTTCTTCAACCTGCGCCCGCGTGGGCAGCGCCATGCCGATGGCGCCCTTGTGGCGGATGACGAGCGTGCCCGCGCAGTTGCAGAAGCACGCGAGGCGCTCCAGCTCCATCTCCTCGCGCAATCCGACGCACAGCGCCGCCGCGAACGTGTCGCCCGCGCCCGTGGGGTCGACGGCGGGCTCGTCGATGCCCGCCGCGATGGCGACGCGGCCGTCGCGGCTGATGACCGCGCCGTCCTTGTCGCGCGTGAGCACGACCGTGCGCGGGCCCATCGCGTGCAGCGCGCGCAGCACATCGCCGATGCTGTGCTTGCCCGTGACGATGCGTCCCTCCTCAAGCGTCGGCTCCACGACGTCCGCGCTGCGCACGGCATCGAGCAGCCGCGCACGGGCCGCGTCGTCGTTCACGAGCTCACGCCGGATGTTGGGGTCGAACGAGACGAGCACCCCGTTCGCGCGCGCGATCTCCACAAGGCGGCCGCACGCGCTGCGCATCTGCGGCGTCAGCTCCAGCAGCATGCCCGGGAAGTGCACGGCGAACGCCGATGCGATGTACTCCTCGTCCAGATCTTCGGCCGCGAGCGTGCTGCCGACGGAATTCTTGCGGTAATACTGATAGTTGCGCCCGTCGGGCAGGTACTCGAGGAACGCAAGCCCCAGCTGCCCCTCTCCGGACTCGATGAGATGCGACATGTCGACGCCCTGGCCGCTCAATGTGTTGACCACCATGCGGCTGAGACTGTCGCGGCCGATCTTGCCGATGAAGCCGCCGCAGCCGCCGAGGAGCGACGCCGCGCACGCGAAGATGCCCGCGGACCCGCTGGCCGTCTTGATGACGGGGCCCTCGTCCTCGATGCGCATCCCGTCCTCACCCGGTATGAGATCCACCAGCAGCTCACCGAGCGCCAGGATCCGACCCTTTTCCCGTCCGTTGTTGCCGCGCGTCTTTTCCATAGCCGTTCACACCGCCTTTGTTTATTTCGAAGATACGTTAAAGTTGATTTTTATTAGTAATAATAATATAATATAAATAATCTCTTCAAGTACAGTATATTCGCAAAACAATGCCGTGTCAATAGGAGTTTCGGGGCTTCAGCGCCAAAAGATTCCTGTGAAAATTGGTCACTCTGTTTGACTTTTTATCTCTCTTCCTTTATAATATTAGCGAGATTTATTATTAAAGGAGCGCAGCGTCACATGAAGAAAGCCACATCGCAGGACGTGGCGGCCCTCGCGGGCGTATCGCAGGCCACGGTGTCCCTGATTCTGAACAACAGCGACAAGATCACCTTCAGCAGCGAGACGAAGGAGCGCGTGCTCGCGGCCGCGCAGGAGCTGAAATATCAGCTGCCCCGCCGCAAGAAGCAGCCGCAGAAAAAGAGCAGCCGGATGCTTCTGGTGCTGACGCCGACGCTGACGAACCAGTACTACGCCGAGCTCATCCAGGCCGTGGAGGACTACGCCGATTCGCTGGGTTACCGGGTCATCGTGTGCAACACCTTCCGCAAGCCGGACCTTGAGAAATTCTACCTCGACACCTTCCTCGGCAGCCATGTGGACGGTGTCATCTACACCTTCCTGCCGAGCTTCCCGCGGCTGATCGAACAGATCTCCGCCTCAACGCCCGTCGTCATCATCGGCGAGAAGCAGGACGACCTCGCGATCTGCTCCATCGAGCTGAGCAACGTCAGCGCGGGCGCGATGCTGGCCGAACATCTGTATCAGCTCGGCCACCGCCGCTTTGCGTTCCTGTCCACGCCGTTCAATCAGCTCACGCTCGCGCGCGGGCAGCGGCTCGAGGGCATCCGCAAGCAGCTGGAGTCGCACGGGCTGACGGACGCGCTGGAAGTGATCGTGGAGGAGCGCACGGCGGAGTCCGACACGCAGGACGACGGGCTGCCGTACGAGTACAGCGTGGGGCGCCGCCTGACGGCCGATTTCCTGCGGCGCGGCGGTGAGGCCACGGCGCTGATCGGCGTCAACGACATGACGGCCATCGGCATTCTGAATGAACTGCAGGCGCAGGGCTGCCGCGTGCCGCGTGACTTCTCCGTGAGCGGCTTCGACAACATCTTCTCCTCGAGCGTCACGACGCCGGGGCTGACGACGATCGACCATCATCTGCGCACGCGCTGCCAGTCGGCGGTGGACATGGTCATCTCCCACAACGACAAGAGCGCCGCCGTGCAGCCGCCGTTCGTGAACAAGATCGAGTACACGCCGCAGCTGATCGTGCGCGGCTCCACGGGGACGTGCCCGTCGCACAAATGACATTCCGCCGGAGAGCCGGGGACTTTTTCGGAAAAGTCCCCGGCTCTTGTCTGTCTTGCATCACACGGCGCGCGCGGTTTATAATGAGCGGGAAGGGAGTGTTCCGAATGACACTGGAAGAGGCAAAGAGCGCCGTCTCCGGGCTGTGCCGCGAACAGGCGGCGCGCTGGCGAGAAGCGGCGATGGAAGTATATGAGGCGGCGGAGCTGAACTGGCGCGAGGGCAGGAGCGCCGAGGCGCTGTGCCGCATGCTGGAGGAAGCGGGCTTTTCCGTCGAGCGCGGCGTGCACGGCATGCCCACCGCGTTTGAGGCCACGGCCGGGACAAGAGGGCCGGTGATCGCGTTCCTGTGCGAATACGACGCGCTGGCGGGTCTGTCGCAGCAGGCGGGCGTGCCCGAGCGGCGCGAGACGCACGCGGGCGGCGCCGGGCACGGCTGCGGACACAATCTGCTGGGCGCGGCCAGCGCCGGGGCGGCGTGCGCGCTGAAGGCGTACGCGGACAAGACCGGCCTCGCCGTGACGGTGAAGTGTTTCGGCTGCCCCGCCGAGGAAGACGGCGGCGGCAAGGTGTTTCTGGCGCGCGCGGGCGCGTTCGACCATGTGGACGCGGCGTTCACGTGGCATCCCGGCTCCGCGAACTACGTGTGCGGACAGGGAACGCTCGCGGTGACGGGCGTGATGTACCGCTTTGCCGGGCGCACGGCGCACGCGGCGGCCGCCCCCTATGCGGGGCGCAGCGCGCTGGACGCGTGCGAACTGATGAACGTGGGATGCAACTACCTGCGCGAGCACATCATCCCGGAGGCGCGGCTGCACTACGCGTACCGCGACTCGGGGCCGCTCGCCCCGAACGTCGTGCCCGACCACGCGTGCCTGCACTATTACATCCGCGCGCCGCACGTGGCGGAGATGATGGACATCAAGCGCCGCGTGGACGACGTGGCCCGCGGCGCGGCGCTGATGACCGGCACGCAGCTGACAATCACCGAGGTGGACGGGTTCTCGGACTACGTGCCGAACCGCGCGCTGTCGGAGCTGGTGCAGACGGTGTTCGAGGCCGTGGGCGCGCCCGCGTTCTCGGACGGGGACCGCGCGCTGGCCGCGCAGTTCCGCAGCACCATCCCGGAGAGCGAGCGCGAGAGCAACATTGCCAACGACTGCCGCGCATCCTGCCGGCCGCGCTCGTACTACGGCGACAAGGTGCTGGACGACACCGTGCCGCCCGAGCCGTGGGAGCCGCATGTGGCGGAGCCCGGCAGCACCGACGTGGGCGACGTGAGCCAGTGCGCGCCGACGGCGCAGTTTTACGTTGCGACGATGGCGCTCGGCACGGGCGGCCACACGTGGCAGATGACGGCGCAGAGTGGCTGTGAGATCGGCTGGAAGGGCATGGAGAAAGCCGCCGAGATCATGGCGCTCTCCGGCGCGCTGGCCGCGGCCGACCCGGAGCTTCTGGCGCGCGCCAAACAGGAACTGCGCGAGACGCTGCCGGACGGCTATTTCTGCCCGATGCCCGCAAACGCGCGCCCCGAGCCGCCGAAGGACTGACGCGGGGATTGTGTATCCGGCCGCATCTGCGGTATACTGAAAAGAAAACGGCCGCGCTCGAGCGGCCTCAGAAAGGACAAGCTATGTACGACTGCATCATTGCGGGCGGCGGCCCGGCCGGGCTCTCGGCGGCCGTCACCCTGAACCGGCGCGGCAAGACGCCGCTGGTGCTCACGGCGGGCGAGACGCTGCTGCGCCGCGCCGAACAGGTGGACAACTATCTCGGCATGCCCGGTGTGACGGGCGCGGAGATGATGGAGGCGTTCGTGCGCCACGCCGAATCGCTCGGCGTGGAGATCCGCGCGGGGCGCGTGGGCAATATCCTGCCGTTTGACGGACACTTCATGGTGAACGCCGACGGCGACATCCTCGAGGCGAAGACAGTGCTGCTCGCCACGGGCGCGGCGCGCTCGACGCCCGTTCCCGGCGAGGCGGAATTCCTCGGGCGCGGCGTGTCGTACTGCGCCACGTGCGACGGCATGCTGTACCGCGGCCGCAAGGTCGTGGTGTGGGGGCTGTCCGTCGACGCGCCGCACGAGGCGGCGTTTCTCGCGAAGATCGGCTGCCAGGTGACGTACATCGCGGCCAAGCGCCCTGAGGAACTCGCCGACGGCATCCGCTTCATCCCCGGGCGCATCGCGGCCGTGCGCGGCGAAGCCGCCGTGACCGGCGTGGAAGCCGCGGGCGGCGTGGTGGAGACGGACGCGGTGTTCGTGCTGCGCCAGTCCGCCCCGCCGGACGCCATCCTGCCCGGCCTCGCGTTCGAAAACGGCGCCGTGACGGTGGACCGCGCGTGCCGCACGAACATCGAGGGCGTGTACGCCGCGGGTGATCTGACCGGCACGCCGCTGCAGGTGTCGAAGGCCGTGGGCGAAGGGCTGACGGCAGCCCTCTCCATTGTGGAATATCTTGATAAAAAATAACGTTTCGTATAGGAGGTTTTGCATGAAACGGACGGATTACATCTCGTGGGACGAATATTTCATGGGCGTGGCGCTCCTGTCCGCGCAGCGCTCGAAGGACAACTCCTCGCAGGTGGGCGCGTGCATCGTGAGCCCGGAGAACAAAATCCTCTCGATGGGCTACAACGGCATGCCGCGCGGCTGCTTTGACGACGACATGCCGTGGGAGCGCGAGGGCGAGCCCCTCAAGACGAAATACATGTATGTGTGCCACGCGGAACTGAACGCCATCCTGAACCATGCGGCCAGCGCGGGCAGCCTGAAGGGCGCGCGCATCTACACGACGCTGTTCCCGTGCAACGAGTGCGCGAAGGCGCTCATCCAGAGCGGCATCGCGGAAGTGATCTACTACGAGGACAAGTACGCGGGCACCGATTCCGTCGTCGCCTCGAAGCGGATGTTCGATCTCGTGGGGATCCGCTACACGCCCTACCGCCGCACCGGCCGCAGCGTGACGGTAGAACTGTGACAAAAAATCCCCTGTTCCGCGTGCGCTTCGGCGCGGCGGACAGGGGATTTTTCATTTTTTTGAAAATCAGGAAATAATGTATTGACTTTCTGTTTTTGGGTTTGTATGATGCTGTGAGTAGACAGCGGAAACCCGCTGCCGGAATCATCATTCTGACGACAAGGCAGTGATCTGTATGAGTTCCTCGATGACGAGCGGCTCGCCCGCAAAACTCATTTTTCTGTTCACCGTACCCCTGTTCATCGGCAACCTGTTCCAGCAGCTGTACAACATGGCCGACACGTTCATCGTCGGGCAGACGCTCGGCGTGGATGCGCTGGCCGCAGTGGGCTGCACCGGCAGCCTGACGTTCCTCATCATCGGCTTTGCGCAGGGGCTGTGCTCCGGTTTTTCGATCGTGACGGCGCAGCGCTTCGGCGCGGAGGACGCGCCCGGCGTGCGGCGCAGCTTTGCAAGCGCGCTTTTGCTGAGCGGCGTCATCAGCGTGGTGCTGACCGCCGTGAGCACGCTGTGCGCGCGGAAACTCCTGACGGTCATGCAGACGCCGCCGGAGATCCTGGACGGCGCGGCGGCCTATCTGACCGTTGTGTTCGCCGGCATCCCGGCCACGATGCTGTTCAACGTGCTCTCCAACACGCTGCGCGCGCTGGGCGACTCCAAGACCCCGCTGTACTTCCTCGTGATCGCGTGCCTGTTCAACATCGTTTTGGACTACGTGCTCATTCTGTACACGCCGCTCGGCGTGGCGGGCGCGGGCGTTGCGACCGTGGCCGCGCAGCTTCTGAGCGGTCTCGCGTGCCTGTGGTACATCTTCCGCCGGTTCCCGATGCTGATGCTCACACGGGAGGACTGGCGGCTGAGCGCGCGGGAGCTGCTCGCACATCTCTCGCTGGGGCTTCCGATCGGGTTTCAGTCCTCGATCATCGCCATCGGCAGCGTGATGCTGCAGTTCGCACTCAACGGGCTGGGCAGCGTTTCGGTGGCGGCCTACACCGCCGCCAGCAAGATCGAATCGCTGGGCAGCCTGCCGCTGATGAGCATCGGCGTGGCGACCGGCACGTACGTGGCGCAGAACTACGGCGCGGGGCAGACCGCCCGCATCCGCACCGGCGTGCTGCAGGCCGGGTTGATGGCCGTGGTGTTCTCCGCGGCGGTGGGCGCGGGATTCTTGCTCTTCGGCGCGCAGCTCAGCCGCCTGTTTGTGGGCAGCCAGCCCGAGGCGGTGGACCTCGCCGCGATCTACCTGCGCGTATCCGGCTGCTCGCTCTGGGTGCTGGGGCTGCTGTTCGTGTTCCGCTACACGCTGCAGGGGCTCGGGCAGGCCTTCGTGCCGACGTTCGCGGGCGTGATGGAGCTCATCATGCGCAGCGCGGGATCGCTCATCCTGATCGCGCCGCTGGGATTTACGGGCGCGTGCCTCGCGAACATCTCGGCGTGGGTGGGCAGCGCCGTCCCGCTGACGATCGCGTTCTTCCTGACGATGCGGCGGCTCACATACACCGGGCGCTGCCGGTAAATTATTTCCGGACAGATAAAAACGGCATGGCTTTCGAAAAAGCCATGCCGTTTTTTGCTGTGATTCACACGTGTGTTTCCTCGTGTTCGTGCTCCTCGTGATGCGGGCGCTCCGCGAAGACGGAGGGATGCTCGCCGAACGACGGAACGAACAGGTACTTGCGCACCGCGAAGATGAGCGCGATGGTGACGATGCCGATGAGGTTTTCCAGCGACGTCGTGTGCTCGACGACCATGCCGCGGGCGATGGTGAACAGAAGCACCTCGATGGCCGAACCCGGCGTGTGCTTCGCGAGCATCTTGATGAATTCGACGCCGATGATGAGGTTGAACGCATGGCCGAGGAACGTCGTGAAGCCGGAGGACGCGTCGGGCGTTGTCCACAGCGTGAACACCTCGCCCACGACGCGCACCCCCGTGACGAGGATGGCGGCGAGCACAACGACGGCGATGACCGACTCCATCAGGCTGGCGGCTGCGGCGATGCGGATGCGGAATTTGTCTTTGAGAGGCATTGGGCGTTTCTCCTTTCGTCGCGGTCAGGCAGCGCGTCAGCGCCGCAGAAGCGGGATGAGACTTGTGAGCATGCCCCACACGAGCTGGTACAGCACCAGCGCCGCGAGCGACAGGCCCGGCAGCCCCATGGCGAATCCGAGCACCAGCGCGAGCGCGATGCCCGCAAAGACGGACACCTTCTGCACAAGGCACGCGGACGCTTCGCTCTCGGCGGCCTGCGCCGCTGCCTGCATGCCGCCGATGAACGACGTGCACGTGCCGGCGTGCGTCATCAGGCCCTCGCTCTCGCGCAGGAACGCGGTGTGCGGGGTGAGCGCCGAGCGCTCGGACTGGCTGAGCACCTTCACCGCCGTCTGCGGCAGATTGTACGTCGCGCGCACGAGCGGCTCGGTGATGTTGAAGTCCTCGGTCTGGATCAGCACGCTGATGCCCGCGCGGCCGACGCTCTCGAGGAGGTCCTGCGCGGTGGGGTCGGGCGCGTAGCTGACGATGAACATGCCGAACGCCTTGCCCGAGACCGCAAGGTAGATGGCGCTGCGCTCGCCGTTCTGCGTGTATTTGTTCTCGTAGTCCATCGACGGGATCTCCACGTCGTGGCGCTTCATCATCTCGCGGCTGCCGATGATGATGCGCTTGTGGTCGATCCACGCCGTGAACCCGAAGCCCGGCTCGGTCTGCGGGCTCTCGAGCTTGTACAGCACTTCCTTCTTGTTGTCCACGAGCGTCATGAACGTGTCGCGCAGCGTGTCGCACTGCTGGGCGAGGATACTCGTGGCGTAGAGGATGGCGAGGTCGATGCGCTCTTTCTCAAACGTCTTGATGCCGTGCAGCCGCACGCACGCCGCGGGGAACAGGTCCTTCGCGCTGAGCAGGATGGTGTTCACGCGGCCGAGCTCACCGATGGCGCTCGGGCCGGGGATGACGGCCCCCACCTGTGAGGCCGCGCGGTGCAGGCGCAGCGCCGGCGTCGCGTACACAAGGCTCGACGCGAGCGGCATGATGACGCACAGCGCGCCCGCAAACCCGGACAGCGCGTCAAACGCGTCCTTCGCCCGCACGCCGCACACGACGGCAACCGCAACGGCCGCGCCGAGCGCCGCGCACGACAGCTTCTGCGCCGTCGCGTCGTTCGCATGGGCCGAGAAACTCTGCTGCACAAACCCGCGCACAAGGCCCGTCGGGCGGCTCACGAGGAGCACTGGGTCCGGCTCACCGAGTCCGCTGCACACCTTTTTGGTGAGCGCGCGGTTCGGGACGATGAACGCGGCGGCGCGCTCCAGCCCGCCGCTGGCCATGTCAAAGTTTCCGCTGACGATACGGCTCTGGAGCCATTTGCCAAGGCTGCCCGCGAAGAGCAGAAAGGCCGCGGCCGGCGCAAAGAGCGTCGTCTTCTCCGGGTCGAACGACCCGGCGGCAAACAGGTAGGTGAGGTTCTGGATGCCCGCGCCCGCCACTACGAGCGCCGGGAACGTATCCGTCGTCGGGCGCGACCACAGCCCCGCGATGCCCGTGCCCAGCGTGGACAGGCAGGCCACGGCGGCGATGGCCAGCAGCACGAAATTCACGATCAGGAACGTGAGCGGCTGGGTGTGCGGGTCGAGCGCCGCGAACGGCGGGAGACCGCCCGCGCGCGACGAAAGGCCCAGATACACGAGCACGACCGTCACAAGGCCCGTGACGATGGTGCGCAGAAGGCGCGTGATGCGCATGTTCTTCAGCGCGGCGGCCACGGCGGGCGCGTCCGACGCGTGGTTGTAGTCCACGCCCTCCGCGCCGGGCATGCCCTCGGGCGCTGCCTCGGGCGCGTCGAGCTCCATCGAGATCGTGAAGCCGTGCAGCGTCGTGCCGCTCTCCGTGACCTGCGGCTCGTCAGGCTGCACCTGTACGCGCGTCTTGCCGCCCTTCTCGCTGCGGTGCGCCTTTGTGGGCAGCAGCGTGTCGTATTCGCCGGTGATGAACTCCTCTTCGTGGTCGTTCACGGCGTTTTGCAAAAGGCGTTTCCACTTGCCCGGGCCGCGGCGTTTTTTCTCGTTCTCATAGGCGGCGTTCTCGAGCTCCGGGCTGTCCTGCGCCACGGATTTCGAGAAGAACGCGCGGAAGCGGTCGTCCACTTCACCGAACAGAGCGCTCTGCTCCTTCGAGGCGTTTGCGAGCGCCACCTGCGTGTAGGGGTTTTCCTGCCGGGCGTTGTTGCGCAGCGCCTCCTCGGCGGCCTCCTGCTTGATGGCTTCGAGCCGCTGGTGCTGCGCCTCGCTGAACTGCTTGATGGACGGCAGTTCGAGCGTTGTCGTCTCTTCTTTCTTTTCCGTGTCCTCCGCCTTTGTTCCCTGCGCGGGGGCGGCCGTCTTTTTCTGCGGCGCCGCCTGCGGGGCGCTCGGATGCGCGGTGTTCTCCGGCGCTTTCCGGGTTTCCTGCGCGGGCGCGCTCTCTGCGCGCTGCGGCGCTCTCTGCGGCGCGACGTTCTGCACGGACGCGCTCTCTGCGCGCTGCGGCGCTCTCTGACGGGCGGGTTCCTGCACAGGCGCGCTCTCTGCGCGCTGCGGCGCTCTCTGGCGGGCGGGTTCCTGCACAGGCGCGCTCTCTGCGCGCTGCGGCGCTCTCTGCGGCGCGGCGCTTTGCGCGGGTGCGCGCTCTGCACGCAGCGGCGCTCTCTGACGGGCGGGTTCCTGCGCGGGTGCGCTCTCTGCGCGCTGCGGCGCTCTCTGGCGCACCGGCTCCTGCGCGGGCGCGCTCTCCGCGCGCTGCGGCGCTCTCTGACGGGCGGGTTCCTGCGCGGGTGCGCTCTCTGCGCGCTGCGGCGCTCTCTGACGGGCGGGTTCCTGCGCGGGCGGAACGGACGGCTGCGTCTGGCGCGGCTGCCGCTCCTTCTTCTTCGGTTTCGGTGCGAGCACCCGGTCGACGTCCGGCACAAACTGCACGGCGGGCCCGGACGGGCGCTCGCCCATGCCGAGGCTCTTCAGGATGTCGTCGAGTTCCTGCTCGCGGTTTTCCCCCGGCGTGTCAAATTTGCCGGTCTCGCCCTTTTTCTCGTAGACCTGCTCCAGGATCGCGTCCAGTTCGGCGTCGCTGACAGCGGGGCGTTTTGCGTCGCTCACAGCCCGGCGCCTCCTTCCTGTGCGCGCTGGCGCATGATCTCATAGAGGATGATGCCCGTGGCGACGGAGACGTTGAAGCTGTCGACACCCGTGCCGCGCGCCGCCATCGGCAGGCTGACCGCGCCGTCGCACAAACGGCGCACCAGCGGCGACACGCCCGAGCCCTCGCTGCCCGCCACGAGCGCCACCGCGCCCGTCAGGCGCTCGGTGTACGCCGGGCGGCCGTCCATGTCGGCGCAGTAGACGAAGACGTTCTGCTCCTTGAGCCGGCGGATGGCCTCGCCGATGTTCGCCACGCGGGCGACGGGCAGACGCGCGGCCGCCCCGGCCGACGCCTTGAGCACCGTCGGCGTGACGGAGACGCCGCCGCGCTTGGGGATCACCGCGCCGTGCGCGCCGCACAGCAGTGCCGTGCGCAGGATCGCGCCGAGGTTGTGCGGGTCCTCCACGCCGTCGCACAGAACGAGGAACGGCGGCTCCCCTTTTTCGCGCGCCGCGTCGAGCAGCGCGTCGAGCGTGACGTATTCGATCTGCGCGGCGCGCGCCGCCACGCCCTGATGGGACTGCGTGCCGCACATCGCCGCGAGCTTCGCGGCGTGAATGCGCTTTGTCACCGCGCCCGCTTCGCGCGCGAGCGCCGAATAATAGGCCGCCTGCTTTTCGGGCATGCCCTCCTGAATGTAAACGACGTCTGCCGCGCGTCCGCTTTTCAGAATCTCAGCCACGGCGTTCTTGCCGTAGACAAGGCCGGTGTCCGCGGCCTGTGTTTGACGGGATGTGTCCATACTACCTCCGATGTTATGTAAGGCGCGCCGCGCACCGCGCGGCGGTTTTTTCTTCAAATCTGCATACTTCACCCAATTATGACACCTATTATATCACACTCGTGTGCGGCGCGCCACGGGTTTTGCCCTTTACAGTAAAAAATATACGGCGAGCCCGCCGAGCACAGCGCCCAGCACCGCCGCCCCGGCCAGCACCAGAACCGCGCCGCGCGAAAGCGGGGCGAGCGAGCGCTTCCATGCGACGATGCCCGATGCGTAGCGCTCGGCCTCGGCGCGCTGGCGCGCCACGCGCACCGCCCCTGACTGCGGGCGCAGGAACACGAGCACGCGCTCGATGTATTCGCTGTCCGGCTCCGCGATCTCCACCACTCTCCTGTTGACGCCTTTCACCGCGCCGCCTCCTTTCCGCGGCCCGTGCGGCCGCATTGGGATTTTGGGCGGTTTTATCAAAAATAAACAGAACGCCCGGCAAAAGTTTGTCGCAGTCCGCATTGCGGTCTTTTATACGTTTTGTAAATTCCCCCGCGTGTTGAAACACCGGACGAGTATGTTGAAAACCATGTGGAGAATGTGGAGAAACCGGGCTTTCGGGGCGTTTGAAAGGTGTTGAAAACATGGTTTTCCACCAATGTGGACAAGTTTTCAACAAAACGGGCAGTTGAATTTCCAGAAAATGTTTGTATAAGATTCCTCAAATTTTCATCAAAAAAAGGCTTTTTCCTTGTAATTCCGCAGAATTTGCACGTCAAGTCTTGACTTTTGCGAGCGCGTGCCGAAAGCGTTGCCATCGTGGGGAAAACGTGCTATCATTTAGATGGAAATCAAAGTGTAAGGGAGGCTGCCCCGGTGGGATTCGAAGCGACCTTCAAAGCGCTGGGCGATCCGACGCGCCGGCGCATACTGGAACTGCTCCGCGCGGGCGAAAAGAGTGCGGGGGAGCTGGCCGCACAGTTCGGCACAACGAACGCCACGATCTCGCATCATCTGTCGGTCCTGCGCGACGCGGGGCTGATCGACGACGAAAAGCGCGGCAAATACATTTACTACTCGCTGAACACGAGCGTGATGGAGGACATCTATGCGTGGGTGGCGGGTCTGCTGGGAGGGAACGGCGATGAAACAGAGCCGCCGGTTTGACATTCTGATCTGGGTGCTGGCGCTCGTGCCGCTGGCCGCGGCGGCGCTCATCTACCCGCGGCTGCCCCAGACGATCCCGACGCACTGGGGCTTCGACGGCACGGCGGACGGGTACGGCCCGAGGGAATCCATCTTCTTCACGGCCGCGCTCCCGGTGGCGCTGCAGCTGCTCATGGCGGCGCTGCCGCACCTCGACCCGCGCGGCAAGAGTTACAGCCGCTTCGCGCGCCCCTACCGGGCGATGCGCGTCGTGCTGGCGCTGTTCTGCATCGGGCTCACGGGCATGCAGGCGGCCGCCGCGTGGCCGGACGCGCAGGTCAACACCGCGGGATTCCTGACGGCGGGGATGGGCCTTGTGCTGGCGGCGTTCGGCAACTACATGCCGAAGATCCGCCCGAACTTCATGTGCGGCATCCGCACGCCGTGGACGCTCGCGAGCGAGAACGTGTGGCGCAAGACGCACCGCATGGCCGGACCGTTCTGGATGGCGGGCGGCATCGCGATGGCGCTGGGCGGGCTGTTTGCGCGCGGCACGGCGCTCGGCGTCCTGACGGGCGCGTGCTGTGCGGCGCTGGCCGTGCCGGTCGCGGCGTCGTATTTTTATTTCCGCGCCGAACAGCGGGCGGGAAAATGACAAGAATTTCACAAAGTTCCCGCTGCATATTGATTTCAAGGCCCGCGTGCGCTATACTATAGGGAGGCAAATGAACCGTGCGGCCTCACGGCCGTTATTTTCGGGAGGTAAAGAAACATGCTGGTAAATGCAACCGAGATGCTCAAGAAAGCGCGCGACGGCCACTACGCTGTCGGTCAGTTCAACATCAACAACCTGGAGTGGACGAAATCCGCTCTGCTCACCGCTCAGGAGCTGAACAGCCCCATCATCCTCGGCGTGTCCGAGGGCGCGGGCAAATACATGACGGGCTTCAAGACCGTCGCCGCCATGGTGGACGCGATGGTGGACAGCCTGGGCATCACCGTTCCTGTGGCCCTGCACCTCGACCACGGCACCTATGAGGGCGTGAAGAAGTGCATCGAGGCCGGCTTCTCCTCCGTCATGTTCGACGGCAGCCACTATCCCATCGACGAGAACATCGCCAAGACGACCGAGCTCGTGGAGCTTGCCCACTCGAAGGGCCTGTCGATCGAAGCCGAGGTCGGCTCCATCGGCGGCGAAGAGGACGGCGTTGTGGGCATGGGCGAAGTGGCCGATCCCGCGGAGTGCGCGAAGATCGCGTCTCTGGGCATCGACTTCCTCGCGGCCGGCATCGGCAACATCCACGGCGTGTATCCGGCCAACTGGCAGGGCCTGAACTTCGAGGCTCTGGAGAAGATCCACAACGCGACGGATCACATCCCCCTCGTTCTGCACGGCGGCACGGGCATCCCGGCCGACATGATCAGGAAGGCCATCAGCCTCGGCGTTTCGAAGATCAACGTCAACACCGAGTGCCAGCTCGCCTTCGCGGCCGCGACGCGCGCTTACATCGAGGCCGGCAAGGATCGGCAGGGCAAGGGCTTCGACCCGCGCAAGCTGCTCGCTCCGGGCGCGGAAGCCATCAAGGCGACCGTCAAGGAGAAGATGGAGCTGTTCGGTTCCGTCGGCAAAGCGTAATCTCCCGCAAACCAAAAGCGCCCGCATCTCCGGATGCGGGCGCTTTTTTCTTTGTCACACGGCGCGCACGATCGGACGCAGCTCGAGGCACGCGGCGGTCACGTCGTCGGGGCGGCGTGTCGGGTCGCTCACGGCGGCCACGACCGCCTCGCACAGCTCCTGCGCGGACAGGCGCGTCTTGTGCGCGAGCAGCGCTTCCAGCGCGTCCTCGCCCGGCGCGGTCACGCCGTCGCTGACGAGCAGCAGCTTGTCGCCCTCGCACAGCTCGAGGCTCTCGGTGCGTCCCGTCACGCGCCCGTAGCCGCCGATGGGCAGGCTCTCGCCGCCGAGGCGCATCACCTCACCCGCGCGGATGAGGAACGACGGCGCGCCGCCGGCCTTGTACAGGCGCGCGCGGCCGGTGTAGAGATCGACCGAGAGCACGTCCACGGCGGCGAGCTCCTCGCCGCCGCCCTTGAGCGACAGCGCCACGCCCGCGAGGCGCGCGGCGGCCTCCGCGCCCGTGCCCGCGCACAGCAGCGGCTCGAGCAGCGCGGCGGTGAGCGTGCCGTCCACGGCGGCGGCGCGGCCCGTGCCCATGCCGTCGCACAGGATGGCGTGCACACTCCCCCGCCCGTCCTCGGCGGTGCGGAACACGTCGGCCGAGACGTCCTCGGCGGCGCGGGCGCTGCACCCGAACACGGCGTCAAAACAGCGGCGCCGCCGGAACGTGAGCACGGTCTGCTCGCCCGCGGCGCGCACGGCGGCCGTCTCGAACGGGCAGCGGCACACGGCCGACACCTCCGCCGTCAGCGCGCGCAGCTCGCGGGCGGTGAACTCGGAGCGCGGCAGCCGCACGACGGCGTGCACCGCACCCGACGCGTCCGCCGAGACGCTCACCTCGATGGCGGGCGTGCCCAGCTCCGTGAACAGCTCCTCGAGCCGGGCGGCGCGGCGGCGGTCGGGCAGTTCCTCGCGGTACACGCTGTTCGCGAGATGGCCGACGGCGGCGGCGAGTGCGCCGTACTGTTCCACGAGCGCCGAGCGGGCGGCGTCCGTGCGCAATGCCGCTTTGCGGCGCGCGAGCTGCGCCTGATACGCGCCCGTGACGGCGGCGCACACGCGGTCGGGCGCGGTGCACGCGGCGCGGAACGCGGCCGGCAGGTCGGCGGCCGTCACGCCGCCGGACGCGCGCAGCTTCGGCGCGAGCGCGTTGAACGCGTCGAACGCGTCCGGGGACGAACCCGTCCAGCACTCGGCGTTGCGGCGGCACTTCGCGCACACGCGGCGCGTCGCGGCCTCACACACCTCGTCGAAGCCCTCCCCCGCCTTGGGCATGCGTCCGCACACGGCCTTCATCGTCTCGCCCACACTGCACAGCGCGCGGGCCACGTCGTCGAGCCGTGCCGACGCCTCCAGCGCCTGCGGGCGCGCGGCGGCGGATGCCGGCGGCGAGAGCGAACTCCACAGCTTCGCGGGGACGACGTGCACAGCCAGCGCCGCCGCGCACGCTTCAAGCAGGAAGATGACTCCCTCCTCCGCGGAGGGCGCGCACGCCGCGCCGAGGCTGGCGGCGATGACGAACGCCGGTCCGGCCGCGCTGCGCGCGGAGTCGCGGCACAGGCCCGCTGTGACGGCGCCCGCCGCGATGCCGAAGCCTGCGAAGAGCAGCGCCGCGTCGGAGGCTGCGAGCGCCGCGCAGACGGCCACGCCCGCCGCGGCTCCCATGCCCTCGCCCGCGTACAGCGCCGCTGCGAGCGCGGCCAGCGCGGCGAGCAGAACGCCGAGCGACAGCGCCCCCACGCGCAGCGGCGTGCAGGCGATCACCGCCGTCATCAGCGCGAAGAGGGACGCTGCGGCGGCCTCGCGGTCGCCCTGCGAGATGCGGCGCGTGCGCATCGACCAGAACGCGGCCAGCAGGTACGCCGCGCCCGAAGCCATCAGCGACTCCGACACGGCCAGCAGCATCTGCGGCACGCCCGCGCCCGTGACGAGCGCCATGCCGCACGCGCACAGCGCGTAGCACAGCGCGCCGAACACGGCGGGCGTGAGCGGCGGAACGCTGCGGCGGCGGGGCGTGCAGACGGCGCGCGCCGCCGCCACGGCGAGCACGGCGGCGAGGTATGGCGCGCTCTGCCCGACCGGAACACCCGCGGCATATCCGAGCACCGCGCCCGCGCAGACGGGCAGCGCCCACGCCGACGGGGCCGCACCCGCCGCCGCGATGCCCAGCGGGTACAGCTGCGCCAGCACCGGGGCGCGCGCGGCCAGAAACGCGGCGAGGAACGCGCCCGCGCGCACCGCGACCGCCGCGGCGGACTCGCCGAACCTCCTCCCCGCGCCTGCCCGCAACCGTTTCCGCATCTGTGCCGTCATGAAAGACTCCTCCTTTTTTCCCTTGCGGCGAATATCCGCACACCGGACTGCATATCCTTTTACAAAAACCAGTATAAAAGCCCCCCGCGGGAAAGTTTGTCCTTTCCTGCGGGGGGCTTTTGTCGCTTCGTCGCGGTTTTGGAGGAAAATCAGGCGAGACGGCCGATGGCTGCGCGGATGCGCTCAAGCGTGCGCTCCTTGCCCAGAATGGCCGACAGCTCCACGCCGCCGCCCGGCGTGAACTGCTTGCCGGAGACGGCCACGCGCAGCGGCCACAGCATCCAGCCGTTCTTCACGCCCTTCTCGGCGATGAGCGCGAACAGCGCCTCGTGGATGTTCTCCTGCGTGAAGTCCTCGATGCCTTCGAGCACGGGCAGCGCCGCCTCGAGGGCCTCTTTCGCCGTCTCGGGCGTCGTCTTCATCTTCTTGCTGCGGAAGAGCTCGAGGTCATAGTCCGGCAGCTCGTCGATGAAGTCGATCTGGCCGGGGATGTCCGACAGCACTTCGCAGCGCTGCTGCAGCACACTGCACAGCAGCTTGCGGTCGCACTCCGTCTTGACGGCCTCGTCGATGTACGGCGCGGCCTTCTCGGCGAACGCCTCGGGGCTGAGCGCGCGGATGTACTCCGCGTTGATGGCGCGCAGCTTGAGCGGGTCGAAGATGGCGGGAGCCTTGCCGATGCCGTGCTCGTCGAAGATCTCGACCATCTCTTTCAGGTTGAAGATCTCGCGCTCGCCCTTCGGGGACCAGCCGAGCAGCAGGATGTAGTTGAGCACCGCCTCGGTGAGGTAGCCCTTGGCGACGAGGTCCTGATAGCTCGCGTCGCCGTTGCGCTTCGAGAGCTTGTTCTGCGCGTCCTTCATGACGGGCGGGCAGTGGATATACGTGGGGATGTCCCAGCCGAACGCCTGATAGAGCAGGTTGTACTTCGGCGTGCTGGACAGGTACTCCGAGCCGCGGATGACGTGCGTGATGCCCATGAGGTGGTCGTCGACGACGTTCGCGAAGTTGTACGTGGGCATGCCGTCGGTCTTGATGAGGATCTGGTCGTCGAGCGTGGAGTTGTCGACCTCGATGTGGCCGAACACGACGTCCTCAAAGCTGGTCGTGCCCGTCTGCGGCACTTTCTGGCGGATGACGTACGGAACGCCCGCCGCGAGCTTCGCCTCGACCTCCTCCTTCGGGAGGTTGCGGCAGTGGCCGTCGTAGTGGGGAGCCTGGCCGCTGGCTTTCTGCACAAGGCGCATCTCATCAAGGCGGTCCTTGTCGCAGAAGCAGTAGTACGCCTCGCCCTTCTCGACGAGCTGCTCGGCGTAGCCCTTGAACATGCTCATGCGCTCGGACTGGACATACGGGCCGACCGGGCCGCCGATGTCCGGGCCCTCGTCCCACAGAAGGCCCGTCTCGCGCAGCGTGTTGTAGATGATGTCCACCGCGCCCTCGACATAGCGCTCCTGGTCGGTGTCCTCGATGCGCAGGATGAACGTGCCGTCCTCGTGCTTCGCTTTCAGATACGCATACAGAGCCGTGCGCAGGTTGCCGACGTGCATATAGCCCGTGGGGCTGGGCGCAAAACGGGTCCGCACCTTGTTTGTTGCCATGTGATTCTCCCTCGTTTTCGTTTTATGATCTGCCAATGGATAGAATATCGCATCATTCAGTTTAGCGTCCCTTTTGGGGTTTGTCAATAAGCGCGATTTGTGATATAGTATGTTTCAGTACTGATAAAAGGCAGGTCTTGACCATGACATCCGAAAAGAAACGTGTATTCAGCGGAATCCAGCCGACCGGAACGTTCACCATCGGCAATTACATCGGTGCGGTGCGCAACTGGCCGAAGCTGCAGGACGATTACGACTGCCTGTATTCCGTGGTGGACCTGCACGCCATCACCGTGCGCCAGAACCCGGCCGATCTGCGCCGCCGCACGCGTGAGACGGCCGCGCTGCTGCTCGCGTGCGGCGTCGACCCCGAAAAGAGCATCCTGTTCGTGCAGAGCCATGTTCCCGCACACACGCAGCTGTCGTGGGTGCTGGGGTGCTTCTGCCCGTTCGGCGACCTGACGCGCATGCACCAGTTCAAGGAAAAGAGCGCGAAACACCCCGAGGACATCAACGGCGGCCTGCTCACCTACCCCATCCTGATGGCGGCCGACATCCTTCTCTACAACGCCGACCTCGTCCCCATCGGCAACGACCAGAAACAGCACCTGGAGCTCGCGCGCAACATCGCCCAGCGCTTCAACGGCGTGTACTCCGAGACGTTCGTCGTGCCCGACGGCTACATCCCCAAGACCGGAGCGCGCGTGATGAGCCTGCAGGAGCCGGAGAAAAAGATGAGCAAGTCCGACACGAACGCCAACGCCGTCGTGCGCGTGCTCGACGACCCGGATTCCATCGTGCGCAAGTTCAAGCGCGCCGTGACGGACTCCGACGGCTGCGTGCGCGCGTCGGCCGACAAGCCGGGCGTGACGAACCTGATGAGCATTTACAGCGCGTTCACCGACAAGAGCTTCGAGGAGATCGAGCGCGAGTTCGACGGCGTGGGATACGGCGCGTTCAAGGAGGCCGTGGCCCAGAGCGTCGTCGACGGGCTGCGCCCCATCCAGACCGAGTACGCCCGCATCCTCGCCGACAAGGAATACCTCGACGGCGTGCTGAAAACGGGCGCCGAGCGCGCGGACCGCATTGCACAGCGCATTCTGTCGAAAGTGTACAGAAAAGTAGGTTTTGTGCAGTTGTGAACAAATTCCGAAATCTAAATACTATATATTGACATTTATTTCCTTTTTCTGTATAATGATGGCAAATAAAGGAAAAAGCGAGGGATCAACCATGAAATCCACGGGAATCGTACGGAAAATCGACGATCTGGGTCGTATCGTGCTGCCGATCGAACTGCGCCGCGTTCTGGACATCGACAAGGACTCGTCGCTCGAGATCTATGTGGACAGCGACAGCATCGTTCTGAAAAAATACCAGCCCGCATGCATTTTCTGCGGTTCTTCGGACGGGGTCGCCCAGTATCAGGGCCGCAACATCTGCGCGAAGTGCCGGGAAGCCATCGGCAGCATCCGCTGAAGCGCGGCTGATATTCCTTTGTGTTCAAATGGCTCTCCTTCGGGGGAGCCATTCTGCTGTCCGCGGGCAATAAAAAACCGCCGCGGCTGCGCGGCGGTATCACTTCTGTTTGTCGATGCGCTCCTCACTCGTCTTGATGAGCGTGAGCAGACTGGTGGCGTAGAGCGGATAGTCTTTGGAAAGGCTCTCGGTCGTCATGGAGAGGCCGCTGGTGTCCTTGAGCGGCGCGCCCGTGCCGATGTCCTCGCCCGCGAGGATGGCGTTGACGTTCGCTTCGGCCACGTGCATGGCGGCGTCGGAGTAGGCCCCGTACAGGTTCTTGCGCACACCGAACATGCTGTCGGCGTTCTTGGGCCCGGCATGGTACAGCGCGCGGAACATCTTGTACACGGAGAGCATCAGGTACGCGGAGATCTCGCTCACGAGGCCCTTGTCCGGGCAGGCGTTGAGCTTGTCGAACAGGATGTTCAGGCTGTTGGCGATGATCTTCTTGTTGAACGTCGGCAGCACGCTGCCGCGGTAGACGCTGTCCTTGGCGGTCTCGGGGCTGGGGATCTCGTCCGCCGAGAGCGTGAGGCCCGTGCGGTCGGCGCTGCGGCCGAGCAGATAGTCGCAGGAGACGCCGTAATAATCGGCAACGCGTACAACAAAATCGAGCCCGCATTCGCGAATGCCCTTCTCATAGTGAGACAGAAGCGCCTGCGAGATGCCGAGATCCTCGGCCGCCTGCTTCTGCGTCACACCCTTCTCTTTCCGCAAAAGGGTAATGATCCTGTTGAATTCGGTCGTCATAATACGCGATACCCCTATCGTATTTACATATTGTAAATTATATTATAGCGAAAACCGTTTGTAAAGAGCGTTTTTGCCCGGAAAACAGCGCGGACGCGCAGAAAAAACGCCCGCAAAACTACATCTTTGGGCCGGAAAATCCGCTCAGCGCAAAATATAGAACTTCTTTTGTCAATTTAAGCCAAAAAAAGATTGAAATTTTCGTGAAAATTTTCAACAGAAACGGAGCGTCATCATGAAAAACTACCGACTGTATCTCGTCCGGCACGGCATCACGCAGGGAAATCTGCGCGGCATCTACATGGGCAGCGGCACCGATGAGCCCCTGTGCGAACAGGGCATCGCGCAGCTGCGCGAACTGCGGGAGGCCTTCCCCTTCCCGCGCGTGGCGACGGTGTTCTCCAGCCCGCTCAAGCGCGCGCTGGGCTCGGCGGAGATCCTCTTCCCCGAAGCCACGAACAAGATCATCCTGCAGGATCTGCGCGAGGCGGGCTTCGGCGAGTTTGAGGGCCGTCCGATGCAGGAGCTGTTGCAGGACGAGCACTTCAAGCTGTGGATGGACCCCGCCGCGCACTACACGCCGAAGGGCGGCGAGAACACGAAGGAATTCCACTCGCGCTGCTCGCGTGTTCTGATGGGCATGTTCGAGTACATGATGAAGTCGGGCATCGACGAGGCCGCGTGCGTGACGCACGGCGGCGTCATCGTGAGCATGCTGGCGCAGCGCGGCATCCCCAAGTACCCGCCCGAGCACTGGATGGCCGACGCGGGCTGCGGCTACGAGCTGCACATCAGCCCCGAGTTCTGGATGCGCGACGGCGTGGCCGAAGTCGTGGACATCATCCCCTACGGCTATCTCGACGCAAAGCCGCAGGAGTGAGAAGTCACAGCAGCTCCGTGAGGACGGAGTTCTGAACGAGCATCCCGCGCGGCGTGAGCGAGAGGGTCTCACCGTCGAACCGGGCGAGGCCGTTTTGCGCGAGCGAGCGGCAGAAAGCCGTCTGCGCGGGCGTGAGCGAAACGCCGAAGCGGCTTTGCAGCTTTGCGAGCGACAGCCCCTCGGCGAGGCGCAGACGCAGCATGATGTAGTCCTGCGCGGTGCAGTCTCCGTCCGGGGTGTACACGGCGTCCGCGCGGAGGAATGCGTCCGTGCCGCGCGGCGTGAAAAACCGCTTGCCGCTCATGCAGCTGTGCGCCGACGGGCCGATGCCGAGATAGTCCCGGCAGTCCCAGTAGAGCAGGTTGTGCCGCCCCTCAAAGCCCGGCTGCGCGAAGTTCGAGATCTCGTACTGGCGGTAGCCGCGCGCGGCGAGCTCATCCACGCACGCGAGGTAAAAATCCGCGGCCTCGTCGTCGCCGGGCACGCCGTCGGGTGCGCGGCGGCCGAACACGGTGTCCGGCTCGATCTTGAGAAGATACGCGCTGATGTGCGTGCACTCCCCGGCGAGCAGCGCGACGGTCTCGCGCATCTCGTCCGCCGTGTAGTGCGGCAGCGCGAGCATGATATCGCCGCTGATGTTCTCAAAGCCCGCGGCGCGCGCGTCTTTCAGCGTCCGCGCCGCCTCGGCAGCGGTGTGGCGGCGGCCGATGCGGCGCAGGCTCTCGTCGCTTGCCGTCTGCACGCCGACCGACAGACGGTTGACCCCTGCGGCACGAAAACCCGCGAGCACGTCGCGCGTGACGGTGTCGGGGTTTGCCTCGAGCGTGATCTCCGCGCCCGGCACGGGGCCGGCGGCGTCGAGGATGCGCGACACCTGCCGCGGCGTGAGCAGCGACGGCGTGCCGCCGCCGAGGTAGACGGTGTCGGGCCGCAGCGGTGTGGAGCCGCAGGGCGAAAAGCGCCACAGCTCGCGCAGCACGGCGTCGACGTATTCGTCCGGCACGCCGCCCTTGACGGCGGCGGAGGCGAAGTCGCAGTACGCGCACTTCGAGCGGCAGTACGGGATGTGGATGTACAGTCCGAGCACGGTGATTCTCCTTTTCGGCGCAAAAATTGTAAACCTGAATCGTTTTTATCGTTGACAATATAGCATTTTTTCGCTACACTGACAAACAGAGAGGTGGATCGGCAATGACGACAAAACAGCGTGTGCTTGCCCGGCTGGAAGAAAAGCGGGGCGAGGCGGTGTCCGGCGAGGTGCTGGCGCGGTCGCTCGGCGTGTCGCGCGCGGCGGTGTGGAAAGCGGTGCGCGATCTGAAAGCCGAGGGCCACGCCATCGAGGCCGTGACGAACCGCGGCTACACGCTGCGCGCGGACAGCCAGCGGCTGTCGGCCGAGGGCATCGCGCCGCTGCTGCGCACGGGCGCGCCCGTGTACGTCTACGACGAGGTGGCCTCCACGAACCTGACGGCGAAGGAGCTGGCCGCGGCGGGCGCGCCGCACGGCACGCTGGTGGTGTCCGACTGCCAGACGGCCGGGCGCGGACGGCGCGGGCGCAGCTTCGTGTCGCCGCACGGGACGGGGCTGTACCTGACGATGGTGGTGCGCAGCGCGCTGCCGATGGGCGACGCGGCGCGCATCACGAGCGCCGCCGCCGTGGCGGTGTGCCGGGCGCTGGAGTCCGAGTGCGGCAAGCATCTCGTCATCAAATGGGTGAACGACGTGTACCGCGCCGGGCGCAAGTGCGTGGGCATCCTCACCGAGGCGAGCGCCGACATGGAGACGGGCGGCGTGGATTTCATCGTCGTGGGCATCGGGCTGAACCTGCGCGAGCCGGAGGGCGGCTTTGCGCCGGAGATCCGGGACATCGCCGGGGCGATCTTCGACGAGGGCGAGCCGGTGCCGCGCTGCGCGATCGCGGCGGCGGTGGCAAACGAGCTGTTCTCGCTGTGCGGGGAGCTCTCCGGCCCGGCGTTCATGGAGGAGTACCGCGCGCGGAACATCGTTCCGGGGCGGGACGTCATTGTGATCCAGAACGGCGTGCAGCACCCCGCGCACGCCGAATCCATCACCGACGAAGGGCATCTGATCGTGCGGCTGCCCTCGGGAGAGACGGAAGAGCTCTCGTTCGGGGAAATCAGCATCCGGGGGGATTTCTCATGAGACATGGAAAAACGCGCGAACTGACGGCGGCCGCGATGATGACGGCGCTGATGGCGATCTTATCGCAGGTGCAGCTGTCCATCGGGCCGGTGCCGTTCAACCTGGCGGTGCTGGGCGCGTATCTGACGGGGCTTCTGCTGCCCGTGCCGTACGCGGCGGGCAGCGTGGCGGCGTACATCGTGCTCGGCGGCTTCGGCGTGCCGGTGTTCGCGGGCTTTTCGGGCGGCCCGGCCGTGCTGTTCGGGCCGACGGGCGGCTACATCTTCGGCTATCTGTTCACGGCGGTGCTCACGGCGCTGGGCGCGCGCGGCGGGATGCATCCCGTGCGCACGGGCATCTGGATGGCCGCGGGGCTCGCGGTGTGCTACGCACTCGGCACGGCGTGGTTCATGGCCGTGATGCCGTACACGCTGGCGCAGAGCCTTGCGGCGTGCGTGACGCCGTTCGTCGTGCCCGACATCGTGAAGGGCGTGGCGGCGTACAGCTTCTGCAAGGTGCTGAGCGCGCGGATGGCGAAAGCCGGACTGTAACATCAGAAGAAACGGACGCCGCCGGCGGGATGTTCCCGCCGGCGGCGCTTGTTTTTTGCGTTATTCCGCCGCAGAATCAGAGGATACCTGAGAGTCCGCTCCGGGCGTGAGCTGCTCCATGAGCTGATCCTGTGCGTTCGGCACGGAGTCTGCGGAGTCGGTCTCTTCGGAGGACGAGGACGCCGTCATGTCGCTCGAAACGATCGCGGACAGGTAATAGTTTCCGTCGTTGCGGGTGAAGATATAGTCGTAATACTTCACGGGCGTGATCTCGGACGTGTTCAGGATGAGGCTGCCGTCCTCGTTGTACTGCGAGAGGTATCCCACCGTCACGCGCTGCGTGTCGCCCTCGCGGCGGATCTTCTCCACCTGCGGGTAGTAGTCGCTGATGGCCGAGGTGATGGGCACGAGGAATGCGCTGCGCTCTTCGTCGTAGGTGTACGTCAGGCCGCGGTCCTCGAAGGTCTCATACGTGAATTTGTAGTCCGGCCCGTAAAGCGACGCGGCCGTCTTGTCGAGCTCCAGCGTCGGCAGGTACGGAGCGCCGAGGTCGTCGTGCTCGAGCGCGTCCTTGTCGACGTTCGCGAGCGTCTCCCAGATGAGCGCCGAGAGCAGCGTGTTCTGGTTGGCCTCGTCGAGCGAGTCGAACGGGACGGGGTCGAAGCCGACGAGCGTCATCAGGCGCTGCTCGTAGGCGAGCTTCTCGTCGGTGTCGTCAAACGCTTTGGCCACAAGGCCCGCACCCGTCGTCACGACGCTCACCGCGCCGATGACGACCAGCAGGCACACCACCGCGCCGAGAAGCTGTCTCGAGCGCCGGCGGCGGCGCAGAGCGCGCTGCTGAGCCATCGCGTCGTTTGTCTTTGCCATTGGTCGTTTCCTCCTTTTCGGGGACTCACCGCACCTGACCCGTGCCGGTGAGAATGTATTTGCTGCTGGTCAGTTCGCGCAGGCCCATCGGGCCGCGGGCGTGGAGTTTCTGCGTGGAGATTCCCATTTCACAGCCGAGCCCGAACACACCGCCGTCCGTGAAGCGCGTGGACGCGTTGACGTACACGGCCGCGGAATCGACCGCGCGCGTGAACTTCGCGGCCGCCGCTTCGTCCGACGTGACGATGGCCTCGGAGTGGCCGGTGGAGTGGCGCGCGATGTGCGCGACGGCATCCTCAAGGCTGTCCACGACGCGCACCGCGAGGATGTAGTCGAGGAATTCGGTGTCGAAGTCGTCCGGGCCGGCGGGCGTACCGTCGACAATGGCCGCGGCGCGCGGGCACAGGCGCAGCTCGACGTGTTTTTCGTCGAGCGCGCGCTTCATGCGCGGCAAAAATTCGGCCGCGACGTCCCTGTGCACAAGGCACACCTCGGCGGCGTTGCACACCGACGGTCGGCTCGTCTTGGCGTTGTACACGATGCGCTCGGCCATCGCGAGGTCGGCGGATTTGTCCACATACACGTGGCAGATGCCCGTGCCCGTCTCGATGCAGGGCACTTTCGCGTTCTCGACGCACGCGCGGATGAGCCCCGCGCCGCCGCGCGGGATGAGCAGGTCCACAAGGCCGCGCGCGGTCATCAGTTCGGTGGAGCTGGCGCGCGTCGTGTCCTGCACAAGGCTGACGAGCGCTTCGGGCGCGCCGCAGCCCCGCAGGGCCGCGCGCAGCGCTTCGACGACGGCGTTGTTCGAGCAGAACGCCTCCTTGCCGCCGCGCAGCACGCACGCGCTGCCGCTTTTGAGGCACAGCGCCGCGGCGTCGCTCGTGACGTTGGGGCGGCTCTCGTAGATGATGGCGATGACGCCCATCGGCACGCGCACGCGGCGCAGCGCAAGGCCGTTTTCGAGCGTGCGCTCCTCGACGACCTCACCCACCGGATCGGGCAGAGCCGCGACGGCGCGCACGCCGTCCGCCATGGCTCTGATGCGCTCCGGCGTGAGCAGCAGGCGGTCGATCATCACCGGGGCGATGACGCCCTCGGCGCGCGCGACGTCCTCGGCGTTGGCGGCGAGGATATCGCCTGCGTGCGCCTCAAGACTGTCCGCCATCGCGAGCAGCAGACGGTTTTTCTCGCTGGTGTCCAGCGCGGCGCCGAAGCTCTTTGCCTCTTTGGCGCGTGTGAGGATCTCGCTGGTGGTCATGGGATTCACCTCATTTCAGGCGGCACGAAGCGCGTGCCGACGCTTTTCCCTTCCATGATGTCGTACAGGCACAGCGGATCGCGCCCGTTGGCAATGACGACGGGGATGCCGCTGTCCATGCAGATGCGCGCGGCCATGAGTTTGGTGGCCATGCCGCCGGTGCCGCGGCTCGTGCCCGCGCCCCCCGCTTTGGCGAGGATGTCCGGCGTGATGGCGTGCAACTCGCGGATGAGCTTCGCATCCGGGTTGCGGCGCGGGTCGGAGTCGTACAGGCCGTCGATGTCCGTGAGGATGACGAGCAGGTCGGCCCGGACGTTCACGGCGACGATGGCCGAGAGCGTGTCGTTGTCGCCCACGGCGATCTGCTCGGTGGCGACGGTGTCGTTCTCGTTGATGATGGGCAGCGCGCCGAGTTCGAGCAGGCGCTCGAGCGTCGCGTCGATGTTGCGGCGGCGCGTATCGTCCTGCAGGTCCTCGCCCGTGAGCAGGATCTGCGCCACGGTGTGGTTGTATTCGGAGAAGAGCTTATCGTAGCGGTACATCAGCTCGCACTGGCCGACGGCCGCGGCCGCCTGCTTGGTGGCCATGTCCTTCGGGCGCTCGGTGAGCGGCAGCTTGCCCACGCCCATGCCGATGGCGCCGGAGCTGACGAGCAGCACCTCGTATCCCGCGTTCTTGATGTCCGACAGCGTGCGGCACAGCTTTTCCACACGCATGATGTTGATGTTGCCCGTGTGATGGGACAGCGTGGAAGTTCCTACCTTGACGACAAGACGCATAGCGGGTGACTCTCTCTTTCCTTGATGTGCTGGCTTTTTATTATACCACATCTGTGCGGGGAAAGCAAAAGGCGTTGACAAGGTTTCGCCGTCTTTTTATGATAGGAGTGTGAAATTTCCCGCGCCGCGCGGCGCGGTCTGTGAAAAAGGAGAAAACGGATGACGGAGGAAGGACGCGTGCGCGTCGTGCTGTTCGGGCTGGACCTCGGGGAGTACGACATGGAAAAGAGCATGGAGGAACTGTCGGCACTGGCCGAGGCGAACGACATGGAGGCCGTGGGCGAACTGGTGCAAAAACGCGCCGTGCCCGAGGCGGCGACGTATCTCGGAGAGGGGCGGCTGGCCGAGGGGCGCATGCTGTGCCTGAACCTCGGGGCCGAGGCCGCCGTTTTTGACGCGGAGCTGTCGGGCAGCCAGATCCGCAATCTGGAGGCCATTCTGGAAGTGCCGGTCATCGACCGCACGATGCTCATTCTGGAAATTTTCAAAAACCGCGCCGTGACGAGCGAGGGCCGCGTGCAGACGGAACTGGCGACGCTGCGCTACCGCCTGCCGCGCCTTGCGGGGCTGGGCGAAAGCCTGTCGCGCCAGGGCGGCGGCGGTGGCGGCGGCGCGGGCGCGCGGCGCGGCGCGGGCGAGTCGAAGCTCGAGTACGACCGCCGCCATGTGCGCCGGCGCATCGAGGCGCTGTCGCAGAAGCTGGAGGAACTGGAGCGCCGCCGCGCCGAGACGCGCCGAAGCCGCCAGAAGAGCGGCGTGCCGGTCATCGCGCTCGTGGGCTACACGAACGTGGGCAAGTCGAGTCTGCTGAACCGCCTGTGCGGCTCGGACGTGATGGCCGCCGACATGCTGTTTGCAACGCTCGACCCCACGGCTCGCCGCCTGACGCTTCCCTCGGGCCTCGCGTGCGTGGCGGTGGACACGGTCGGCTTTGTGAGCCGCCTGCCGCACCACCTCGTGGACGCGTTCCGCTCGACGCTGGAGGAGGCCGCCTTCGCCGATATCGTCGTGCGCGTGTGCGACGCGTCCGACCCGGACAGCGCCTCGCAGCTCGCCGTGACGGACGAGGTGCTCGCGTCGCTGGGCTGCGAGGACATCCCCGCGCTGACGGTGTACAACAAGTGCGACCTCGCGGCCGCCGCGCTGCCGTTCGACACGTCCGCCGTGCGCACGAGCGCCGCGACGGGCTACGGCATCGACGCGCTTTTGAATAAGCTCGACGAGATGCTCTCATCCCGCGTGCGGCGCGTCACGGTGCTGCTGCCGTACGACAGGCTGTCGCTCGCGGCGCACATGCGCGAAAACGGCACGGTGCTGCGCGAGGAATACGCCGAAAACGGCGTCGTGGTGGAGGGCATCGTCAAAGCGTCGGACCTGCACCTCTTCACGCCGTATCTGACGGACTGAAACCATTTTCGGACAACGTAAAAAGGGCCGCGAAACGCGGCCCTTTTTACATAAGAGGGGTGGGAAAGTATAAAGAAAGTTGATGTCAAAATTTCAGGCTCGACGAGGAGAAGTGTCCTCAGAGCACTTACATTTTTGCATGTTTCGGGGTTTGTGTCAAGTTTGTGAGCGCCCTCTTTACTGTGTTTTGTTCTTTACTTTTCCCTCATTATTTAATATAATAAAGAAAAACTGAAAAAAGCGGTTCCGCAATTTATTTAGTGCCTGCGGAGCTGTCAAATTGCTTTCAAACATTCAAATTTTCAGAAGGTGACATTTCGTATGGATGACATTGACAGACAGATCCTTCGCCTGCTCGAAAAGGATGCGCGCATGACGGTGAAGGAGATTTCGGCGCGCGTTTCGCTCACCTCGCCGGCCGTTTCAGAGCGCATCCGGCGCATGGAAAAGGGCGGCGTGATCGCGGGGTACACGGTCGTTCCCGGCAAAGCTCTGACAAAAGCGCACGTGGACGCGCTCATCAGCATCACCGTCCCGCAGTCCGACCGGTCGGCGTTTCTGACGCTCGTGCAGACACTGGCGAACGTGGCCCAGTGCTACCACGTGACGGGCGCGTACAGCTATCTCGTGAAGGTGAGCTGCTCGGACATGGTGGCGCTCGATGAGATCATCAACCGCTTCCAGTCGCTCGGGCACACGAGCACGCAGATCATTCTGTCGACGCCGGTGGACCGGCACGCGATCTGGTAATCGGAAAGGATGTGTTCTTAAAATGAAAGTTCTCCTTTTGAACGGAAGCCGGCGCAAAGAGGGCTGCACATACACCGCGCTGTGCGAAGTTGCTCAGGTTCTGGAACAAGAGGGCGTGGAGACGGAGATCCTCTTTGCGGGCGACCCGTCGGACGAAGCCGTGGCCGCGGCCGCCGAGGCGATGAAAACCGCCGACGGGCTCGTGGTGGGCTCCCCGGTGTACTGGGCGTCGCCGTCGGGCGAGATCGTCACGTTCCTCGACAAGTTCGCCGCGAAGGCGGGCACGTCGCTCGCGCACAAACCCGCGGCAGCCGTCGCATCCGCGCGCCGCGCGGGCACGACCGCCACGCTCGACGTACTGCACAAGTATTTCGAATACTTCGAGATGCCGCTCGTCGCTTCGTGCTACTGGCCGATGGTGCACGGCAACACGCCCGAAGAGGTGAAGCAGGACGAAGAGGGCCTGCAGATCATGCGCGTGCTCGGGCGCAACATGGCATGGCTTCTGAAGTGCATCGAGGCCGGGCGCGCGGCCGGCGTGGAACCGCCCGCGGCCGAGACGCCGAAAAAGCGCACGAACTTCATCCGCTGACGCGGGAGGTGGCCGTATGTTCCGGAAAAAGCAGCCGCGCCTCACGCCGCCGCAGGGCATGGGGCGCGGGGACATCTCCGTCGACCGGAGCATCTGCACCGGCGAGGCGGTGATTGGCTTCCGCGACCGCATCACCCGCGAACTGCGCTGCGCCGTCGCGGTGCGCAGCCCGGAGGACATCGCGGAGTTTTACCGCTCCTACGGCTTTGAGCCTCCGCAATGAGAAACTACATGATCCCCGGCGGGACGACGATGTCCTGCCGGGGTATTTTGTCCCACGAAAACAGAGGGATGAGGTCCCGCGGCATAGCGGGCGAGCCGTCGCCGATGCCGAGCATCGCGGCGATGCGCCCGACGAGTTCCGGCGCGCTGTACCGCGCGCGCAGCGTGCCGAGGTCGAGGTCCCGCTCGCGCTTGGAGAGCCTGCGGCCGTCCGGCGCGGTGAGCAGCGGCAGATGGCAGTAGCGCGGCGGCTTGTGTCCGAGCAGGCGGTGCAGCCAGATCTGCCGCGCCGTCGAGCCCAGCAGGTCGCGCCCGCGCACGACCTCCGTGACGCCCATCGCCGCGTCGTCGGCCGTGACGGCGAGCTGATACGCCCACAGCCCGTCCGAGCGGCGGAGCACGAAGTCCCCGCACTCGCGCGCGAGGTTTTCCTTTTGCGGGCCGTAGTGGCCGTCCGTCCACGTGATGGTCTCGTCCGGCACTTCCACGCGCAGCGCCGCGGGCCTGCCCGCGCGCGCGGCGCGCTCCTCGTCACTCAGACCGCGGCATCGCCCGGAGTACAGCGGCGTGCCGTCCGACGCATGCGGCGCGCTGGCCGCGTGCAGCTCGGCGCGCGTGCACCAGCACGGGTAGACCTTCGCCTGCCGCGCGATGCGCGCGAGCGCGTCCTCATACACCGCCGCGCGCCCGCTCTGGCAGTATCCGGGCACGTCGCCGCCCTCGTCCCAGTCAAGACCCAGCCAGCGCAGGTCGTCCGCGAGCTGCCGGGCGTATTCCGGGCGGCAGCGGGCGGTGTCGATGTCCTCAATGCGGAATACCATCTTTCCGCCCTGCGAGCGCGCCGACAGCCACGCTGCCAGCGCGCTGGCCGCGTTTCCGAGATGCATGCGCCCCGACGGGCTCGGCGCGAAACGTCCGCACACCTGCATCGTCTCTCCCCCTTCCGATTCTCCCAGTATAGCACAAAATGCGGGGCGGAAACATCTTCTTTTTCACCCCGGGCGCTTGTGTTTTCCCTCCGGCTGCATTATAATATGTGATAAGTTTATCATAACGGAGGCTCGCTTCTCATGGGTTTGTTTGGTGGTAATTACAATCGTCCGGGGCCCGGCGTTCCGAAAGACGCGCCGCCCAAAAAGGGAATTCCCCGCTTTTTTGAAATGCTCACGCGCGATTATGCGCCGCTGTGGCGCACCGGCTTCGTCACGATGCTGTGCTTTGTTCCGCTGGTCTTTTCCGTGACGGTGATCTACGCGTTTCTCGGATACCTGATCCCGATGCTGATCGGTGCGGTGCTGTACGTGCTTTCGTCCATGCTGGCCGGCATGGCGGTCGCCGCGCAGACGGCGGTGACGTTCAAGGCCGTGCGCGACATCCCGGGCTTTGCCTGGCATGACTACAAAAAAGCCTGGAAGGACAACGCCAAGCAGGCGCGCGTCATCGGCGTGCTGATGTTCGCGCTGCTGGGCATTGAGTGCTCGAGCCTCGTGTTCATGCTGTTCTCCGGCACGCAGTTCAACGCCGTCGTGCTGGGCATGGCCATCCTCGGCATCCTCCTGTGCACCGGCTGCGGGATGCTGTGCTTTGCGCAGATGATCTACCTCACGATGGACATTCCCACGATGATCAAAAACAGCCTCTTCCTTCTGTTCGGCTACCTCAAGCGCACGCTGCCGGGAACGCTGTTCATCCTCGTGCCCTACGCCGCGGCCGTTCTGTTCCTACCCATCCCCTTCTGGCCGCTGTTCTTCCTGATCGGCTTCCACAACATCGTCCTGCTGGGCTACGGTCAGTGGGTCTGGCCTGTGCTGGACGGTGCGTTCAGCATTGCTGAGCGCCAGCGCGAGCGCGACGCCCAGCGTGAAGCCGAGGCCGCTGCCGCCGAAGCCGCTGCCTCCGCCCCGGAGACTCCGGCCGACCGCACTGACACCTGATACATAGCGAATCTCTTTACCGCCGCGTTCCGCGGCGGTTTTTTTGTGCCTGTCTGCGGCATACTGTAGGCACGGGCGATCTTCCGCCCGCAAAAACTCGTAAAAAATATTATATAATTCGCTTGACAAATTATTTTATCGGTGATACAATTTTGATCGAAAGGATGGATGACCCATGCAAAAGAGCGTTTACAGCCTCGTGCTGATGGACGACGTGGTGGCCGCGATCGACCGCATCGCCGCCCGCGAGGGCACGAGCCGTTCCAATATGATCAACCGCATTCTTGCGGAATACACACAGATGACGACGCCGGAACAGTACATCCGCTCGATCTTCGACGCGGTGAACGAAGTTCTGGGGACACAGAGCGTGCTCCAGCCGATGCTCGCCTCCTCCACAGACGCGATGCTGACGCTGCGCAGCGCGCTTCAATATAAATACAATCCGAGCGTGCGGTACAGTGTGGAGCTGTACCGCTCGGCGGGCGAGGAGATGGGCGAACTCCGCGCGCAGCTGCGCACGCAGAGCCCGGCGCTGATTTTGTATCTGGCGCAGTTCTTCCGCCTGTGGGCCAAGCTCGAGGCGGCGTATCTGCCCGGCCCGCAGCGCTCGTGCGACATCGCGGACGGCCGTTTTTCCCGCCGCCTGCGCACGCCGTGCGACACGACGCCCGAACAGGCGGGCGAAGCCATCGCGAACTACGTCCGGCTGTTCGACGCCTGCCTCAAAACCTATTTCGACAACCTTTCTTCTCCCGAAGCCGCTGTGCGCGCCGTGGAGAATGTATACGCGAAGAACCTCGACGCCGTGACGGCGCAGCTCTGAGCGTGATCTGATACCTGACAACAAGAGGAGTGACTTGCCATGATGAATGCACAGAAAATGACACAGAAATCGCTGGAGGCCGTGCAGGCGGCGCAGTCGCTTGCCGTGGAATACCAGCATCAGGCGGTAGCGCCCGCGCATCTGCTGTGCGCGCTGCTGCAGCAGGAGGACGGCCTGATCGGCCAGCTCGTGCGCAAAATGGGCTCGGAGCCGGGCAACATGGCCGCGGCTCTGGCCAAAAAACTCAGTGAAATGCCGCGCGTGACCGGTTCCGGCCGCGAGGCGGACAAAGTTTACATCACGCCGGAACTCGACCGCGCGCTGACGGCCGCCGAAAAGGAAGCCGCCAACATGAAGGACGAGTACGTCTCCGTCGAGCACCTTGTGCTCGGCATGATGGACGCGCCCGACGACGCGGTGCGCGAGGTGCTGCGCACGTTCTCGGTCGACAAGCAGCGCTTTCTGCAGGCGCTGGCCGAGGTGCGCGGAAACCAGCGCGTGACGAGCGATAACCCGGAATCCACGTACGACGTGCTGAACAAGTACGGCCAGGAGCTGGTGTCGCTGGCAAAGGCCGGCAAGCTCGACCCGGTCATCGGCCGCGACGCCGAGATCCGCAACGTGATCCGCATTCTGTCCCGTAAAACCAAGAACAACCCGGTGCTCATCGGTGAGCCGGGCGTCGGCAAGACGGCC
>NHCFI02800__coassemble_603_pt1 | contig 87093 bp, 81 predicted proteins | sample NHCFI02800__metabat2_high_PE_010 | metagenome-assembled genome bin NHCFI02800
TGTGCCAGAGCACCTTACACAATGCAATATACAGAAAGGAAAATGCGCTATGGTTAAGCAAGTGAAGATTTCCAATTTCAGCGAAGTGAAAAGCATCATGAACGCGGCCACCAAATGTAGGGATGAGATCGGCGTGCATGACATGAAGGGCAGCATTGCGGACGCCAAGAGCATTCTGGGTCTGATGAGCCTCGATTACACGAAGCCTGTGTTGCTCGTGAGTGAGAATGAAGCCGAGCTGGAGCGCGTCTACAACGCTCTGAACTGAGCCCGTAGTACGCAAAATCCCCGCGCCGTGAAAGGCGCGGGGATTTTTTTGCGTGTGCGCGGAGGATTCAACGTGATCCGCCGTCCTCGTGGAAAACTTTCGCCGGAAAGGGCCGCGAGCAGTTGGCGGATGAAAAAACGGGCGGACCGGAAAACCGGTCCGCCCGTTTTGAACACAAAGGAAGAATCAGCCCTCGACAAGAGCCTTCGTGTCGCGCGCGATCATCAGCTCTTCGTTCGTGCAGACGATCAGCACCTTCACGCGGCTGTCGTCGGCAGAGATGTCGATGATGTCAGCGCCGCGCTGTTTGTTCTTCTCCAGGTCGATCTTCACGCCGAGGAACTCCATGCCCTCGCAGACAGCCGCGCGCACGCCGCCGTCGTTCTCGCCGATGCCGCCCGTAAACACGATGCAGTCCAGACCGCCCATCGCCGCGGCATACGCGCCGACGTACTTCTTGATCTGATAGTTCAGCATATCGCAGGCAAGCTGAGCGCGCTCGTTGCCCGCCTCGGCGGCGCTCGTCACGTCGCGCTTGTCGCTGGAGACGCCGGAAACGCCCAGCAGACCGGACTGCTTGTTCAGGTAGTCAGCCATCTCCTGGCCGTGGAAGCCGAGCTTCTGCTCCATGTACGTCACGACGCTGGGATCGACGTCGCCGCAGCGCGTGCCCATCAGCACGCCGGCCAGCGGGGTCAGGCCCATGCTGGTGTCGATGCACTTGCCGTTCTTGACAGCGGAGATGGAGCTGCCGTTGCCGAGGTGGCACGTGACCATCTTCAGATCGTCGCGGCCCAGATACTTCGCGGCGGCCATGCTCACATAGCGGTGGCTCGTGCCGTGCGCGCCGTAGCGGCGGATCGCGTACTTCTCATACATCTCATAGGGAACGCCGTACATATACGCCTTCGGGGGCATGGTCTGGTGGAACGTCGTGTCAAAGACGACAACATTGGGAACGTCCGCGCCGAAGACCTTCTTCGCGCTGCGCAGGCCCTGCACATGCGCCATGTTGTGGACGGGAGCCAGCGGGGCGATCTCCTCGATCTTGTCGATGATGGCGTCCGTCACGATCTCAGACTTCGTGAAGAACTCAGCGCCCTGAACGACGCGGTGGCCGATGGCAGAGATCTCGCTCTTGTCGGCGACAACAGCGCCCTCGCCGGTGGTCATCATTTCAACGACCTTCATGAACGCTTCGGTGTGCGTGGGGAACGGAACCTCCTGCGACCATTCGCCGCCCTTGGCCTTGTGCGTGATCTTCGAGCCGTCGATGCCGATGCGCTCGCACAGGCCTTTGCACAGGACGCTCTCGTCGGCCATGTCGATCAGCTGATATTTCAGCGAACTGGAACCGCAGTTGATTACGAGGATTTTCATTTCAGATTCGTCTCCTTCATCTCTTGTCTTCACGATCTCAAAATACTACTTTTTTTGGATGCATATTTATTATATAATGTGTACAAGCCATTTTCAAGAACAAAACGCGGCAAAAAGGGGGCAAACCCATATGAAAATCGCAGGGATCGTGGCGGAATACGATCCGTTTCACGCGGGCCATGCGTGGATGATCGACGAGGTGCGCCGCGCCGGTTTTGATGCGGCCGTCTGCGTAATGTCGCCGTCCGTCGTCCAGCGCGGCGGCGCGGCCTGCTTTTCCGCGGATGTGCGCACGCGGGCGGCGCTCGCGGGCGGCGCGGATCTCGTGCTCTGTCTGCCCGCGCCCTACGCGGTGCGCTCGGCCGAGGGGTTTGCCGCCGCAGCCGTCGCGGTGCTGGGCGGGCTCGGCTGTGTGGAGGCCGTTGCATTCGGCGCGGAGACGCCGGACGCGAAAGCGCTGCGCGAGACGGCCGAATGCCTTGTATCCGACGAGTTTTCGCGGCGCCTGCAAAAACATCTGCGCGGCGCGGCTCCGTTTGCCGCCGCGCGCGAAAAAGCCGCCGAGGAGTGCCTGCCCGGGTCGGGCGCACTGCTGCGCGAGCCGAACAACATCCTCGGCGTCGAATACTGCAAGGCCATCCTCACGCAGAAGCTGCCGATGCGGCCGTTTCCCATCCGGCGTGTCGGCGCGGCACACGGCGCGCCTCTGGGCGAGGACGTGTTCGCCAGCGCGTCGGCGCTGCGCCGCCTGATGCTGGCGGACGGGGTGGGGGCGCTCGCACCGTACGTGCCCGAGGCGTGCCTGCCCGTGTACGAAAAAGCGGTGCAGAACGGCAAGAACGTCGTTCCGCAGGCGTTTTCCGTCGCACTGCTCAGCCGCCTGCGGGCGATGAGCGCTCAGGAGATGGCGCGCACGCGCGGCGTCTGCGAGGGGCTCGAAAACCGCCTGTACGCCGCGTCGCGGAAAGCCGTCAGCGCCCAGCAGCTCTACGACATGCTCAAGACCAAGCGCTATGCGCACGCGCGGATGCGCCGCCTTGCGCTCGACGCGGCGCTCGGCTACACGGACGAGCTCCCGGAGCTGCCGCCCTACGTGCACGTGCTGGGGGCGAACGCAACGGGTCTGGCTGTGCTGAAAGAGGCGAAGAAGCGTGCAAAACTGCCGGTGACGCAGTCGCTCGCGCAGCTCGGGCGGCACAATGCCGCCGCGCAGCAGGTCGCCGCGGCGCACGCCGCCGCCGAGGACCTCGTCGCGCTGTGCCTCGCCATCCCGCGCCCGTGCGGGACGGCCTACACGCAGAAAATGATCGTGCGGAAGGAAGAGAAAACATGAAAACGCTCGTCGTGATCCGCGGCCCGATGGGGGCGGGGAAGACGGCCGTCTCGGCGCAGCTCGCGCAGCTTCTGCCGCGCAGCGTGCGGCTCGACGGCGACTGGTGCTGGGACATGCACCCGTTCACCGTCACGGAGGAGACCAAGGCGATGGTGCTCGACAACATCACGCATCTTTTGCGCAATTTTTTGCGGTGCAGCGAGATCGACTTCGTGATCTTCGCGTGGGTGCTGAACGATGCGTCCGCGCTCGGAGCCATTCAAAGCGGCCTCGCGGGGTGTGAATACGACATGCACCTCGTCACGCTTTTGCCGGACGCGCAGACGCTGCGCGCGCAGCTCTCCCGAGACATTGACGCCGGACTGCGTGCGCCCGATGTGATCGGCCGGGCGGAGGCGTACCGGAAATATTATGACCCCGCCGCGCCCGGCACGCTCATCCCGCACGGCGAGACGGCGCGGGAACTGGCGGAGAAGATCGCCGCGGACCTGAACCGGTAAAAAGAGCCGGACGTCTGATCCCAGACGTCCGGCTCTTTGTCTGTCCGGCGCGTTATTTGCCCAGCGCGGCGGCCCAGTCCGCCTCGCGGAATCCGACGAGCACGAAGCCGTCTCCCACGAGGATGGGGCGCTTGACGAGCATACCGTCCGTTGCGAGCAGCGCGTACTGCTCGTCCTCGCTCATCGAGGGGAGCTTCTTCGACAGTTCCAGCGACTTGTAGACAAGGCCGCTCGTGTTGAAGAACTTCTTCAGCGGCAGGCCGCTCGCGGCGTGCCACGCGCGCAGCTCGTCCTCCGTGGGACGGTCGGTCTTGATGTCGCGCTCGGTGTAGCTGACCTGCGCTTCGTCCAGCCACTTGCGGGCTTTCTGGCAGGTGGTGCATTTGGGATAGCAGACAAACAGCATGGTGAAACCCTCCTTTGCCCGGCGGGTGCCGGTCTGAGGAACAGTATAGCAGAATCCGCAACATTTGTATAGTAAATCTGCGGCGCAGCACTTGCCGGGCACGCTTTTTTTCGGTACAATAAGAATGAGCGAATAATCCATATTTGTGAAGAAAATATCAAGGCGAAACCAAGCGAAAGGTAGGAATCCGACATGGCCAATCATGTGCTCGAAGAAGCCCAGCGCTGCCTCAACTGCAAAGTGCCGCAGTGCCAGAAGGGGTGCCCCATCCACACGCCGATCCCGGAAGTGATCCGGCTGCTGCTCGACGGGCATCTGGACGAAGCGGGCTGGAAACTGTTCGAAAACAACCCCCTCACGACGGTGTGCAGTCTCGTGTGCAACCATGAGAACCAGTGCGAAGGTCACTGTGTGCTCGGGCGCAAGGGCGCTCCGGTGCATTTCTCCACGATCGAGAGCTACATCTCCAGCACGTACAGCTCGAAGATGACAGCCGGCCCCGCGCCGTCCAACGGCATCCGCGTGGCCATCATCGGCTCCGGCCCGGCCGGCCTGACCATCGCCGTCATCCTCGCGCGCAAGGGGTATCAGGTCACGATCTTCGAGGGCAAGGACAAGATCGGCGGCGTATTGCGCTACGGCATCCCCGAGTTCCGTCTGCCGAAGTCCGTGCTGGACGACTTCGAGTACCGCCACCTGCGCCTCAAGGGCATCAAGGTGCGCCCGAACACGACGATCGGTTCGGCCATCAGCATCGACGATCTGTTCCGCGACGGCTACAAGGCCATTTTTGTCGGTACGGGCGTGTGGCAGCCGAACGCGCTGCACATCAAGGGCGAGACGCTGGGCAACGTCCACTTCGGCATCAACTACCTCAACAACCCCGACAGCTACCACCTCGGCGAGCGCGTCATCGTCATCGGCGCGGGCAACGCCGCGATGGACGTGGCGCGCACCGCGCTGCGCAAAGGTGTGCGGGAGCTGACGTGCTTCTCGCGCACGCCGGATGTCGCCGCCAGCCGCACGGAGTTCGAGTACGCTCAGCTCGAGGGCGTTCACTTCGAGTACTGCAAGGCGCCCGTTCGCATCGTCGACGAGGGCGTGTATTTCGCCGACGTCGTGCACAACGAGGACGGCTCGTTCACCGAGATCGAGGGCAGTGAGAAGCTCTATCCGGCCGACAGCGTCATCATCTCCATCAGCCAGGGCCCGCGCAACCGCATCGTCAGCACGACGAAGGGGCTCGAGGCCAACGCGCGCGGCCTGCTCGTGGCCGACGACCACGGCCGCACCACGCGCCCGGGCATTTTCGCGTCGGGCGACGTCGTCAAGGGCGCGCGCACGGTCGTCGAGGCGGTGGCGTTCTCGAAGAAGGTGGCCGAGGCGATGGACGAGTACATGCAGTCCCTGCCCAAAGAAGAAAAAAGCGATTCGCCGGAAATTGTTTCCGAAGTGTAAAAGTTTTTCCGACTCATCATCTTTTTCGACAGAGCATCTTGTGCTTTTTTTAACAAAGGGGTATAATAAAACCAAATAGGCGTTTTGCTGAAAAGAAAGGTGAAAGATCATGGCTTTGACAACAAACAAACATGTTCTGGACTGGGTCAAAGAGATGGAAGATCTCATGACCCCTGACAAAACCATCTGGATCGACGGTTCCGAAGGCCAGCTGCGCGCTCTGCGTGAAGAGACGTTCCGCACCGGCGAAATGACCGAGCTGAATCAGGATCTGCTGCCCGGCTGCGTGCTGCACCACACCGCGAAAAACGACGTGGCGCGCGTGGAAGGCCGCACGTTCATCTGCACGAAGAACCGTGACGACGCCGCCCCCATCAACAACTGGATGGAGACGGACGAGATGAAGGCGAAGCTCATCCCCCTGTACACCGGCTGCATGAAAGGCCGCACCATGTACGTCATCCCGTACTGCATGGGCCCCATCGGCAGCCCGTTCTCCAAGGTGGGCATTGAGGTCACCGACTCCATCTACGTCGTGCTCAACATGGACATCATGACCCGCGTCGGCGTGAAGGCTCTGCGTCAGCTGGGCGATTCCAACGACTTCGTCCGCGGCCAGCACGCGAAGGCCGACATCGACGAGGAGAACCGCTACATCGTGCAGTTCCCCGAAGAGAACGCCATCTGGTCCATCAACTCCGGCTACGGCGGAAACGTTCTGCTGGGCAAGAAGTGCTTCGCGCTGCGCATCGCTTCCTATCAGGGCAAGAAGGAAGGCTGGATGGCCGAGCACATGCTGATCCTGGGCATCGAAGCTCCGGACGGCGAGACCAGCTACATCACGGCTGCGTTCCCCTCTGCCTGCGGCAAGACCAACCTCGCCATGCTCATCCCGCCTGAGATCTATGCCAAGCAGGGCTACAAGGTCTGGACGGTCGGCGACGACATCGCGTGGATGCACATCGGCGACGACGGCCGCCTGTATGCCATCAACCCGGAGAACGGCTTCTTCGGCGTTGCCCCCGGCACGAACGAGAAATCCAACCCCAACGCTCTGGCCACCACGAAGAAGGGCACGATCTTCACGAACGTTGCTCACAACCTCGCGGACAACACCGTGTGGTGGGAAGGCCTCGACAAGAATCCGCCTGAGGATGCTCAGGAGTGGACCGGCGTGGCTGTCAACGGCAAAGAGTACGTTGCCAACGGCGGCAAGCTGGCTCATCCGAACAGCCGCTTCACCGCTCCCGCTGTGAACTGCCCGTGCCTGTCCAAGGAGTTCAACAACCCCAACGGCGTGCCTGTCACCGCGATGGTGTTCGGCGGCCGCCGCGCCAAGACCGCTCCGCTGGTCTTCCAGAGCTTTGACTGGAACCACGGCGTGTATGTCGGCTCCGCGATGGCTTCCGAGACGACGGCTGCTGCCGCCGGCGCTGTGGGCGTTGTCCGCCGCGACCCGATGGCCATGCGTCCGTTCTGCGGCTACAACATGGGCGACTACTTCGGCCACTGGCTGGAGATGGGCAAGAAGCTCGGCGACAAAGCGCCGAAGATCTTCCACGTCAACTGGTTCCGCACCGACGACGAAGGCCACTTCATCTGGCCGGGCTTCGGCGACAACATGCGCGTCCTGATGTGGATGCTCGCCCGCTGCAAGGGTGAGGTCGACGCCGTTGAGACGCCGATCGGCTATGTGCCGCACGCGGAAGACATCAACATCGAGGGCCTCGAGGAGAAGGGCATCACGCTCGACGTCGTCAAGGGCCTGCTCGATGTGGATAAGGACCTGTGGATGGAAGACGCCAACGGCGTCGAAGAGCTGTACAACGAGATCGGCGAGCGCGTTCCCGCTGAGCTCCGCAAGCAGCTGGCTGACCTCAAGGCCCGCCTCGCGTAAGTTTCACGCACAAACAAAGCGCGTCCCCGCAAGGGGGCGCGCTTTTTTCTGTGTCATTTCATTTTCTGATTGATCTCCCGGATGCGGCGGCGCAGCAGGAGATACTGAGACAGCCATACGGCGGCAAAGATGGCGGCGAAGATGGCGGCGTACAGGGCAACACCTGCGACGCTGTGTTCCATCCAATGTGTGACCCAGGCAATGGGCAGCATGGCGAGCGCAGCTGCCAGAAAATACACAATGGATTGTCTGGCGATGCTCCAGTCCTCCCGGTTCCAGACCACGGATGCCGCGCCGAACACCGCGCCCATCACGCCGCACAGTGCGGTTTGCAGCGCCACGGCGGCGATCTCGCTGCCCATACTTTCAACAAAAGCGGGAACACATGGGGAAAAATATCCGCCCGCGTACGTCAGAGACGAGAAAATGCTGATGACATGCCCCAGAGCGATCCCGAGCGGAACGCCGAGCAGGCCCCGAAGAACGGCGGTTTTTGTCAGCTGTTTCATTGCGTTCACCTCACAGACCAAGCAGCTGCTTGATTTTTGATACATAGCGGCGCGACACGTAACAGGAAGAACCGTCGGACATGCGCACGCAGATCGTGCCCGAAAGGCTGAGATCGAATTGCCTTGCGTGGCTCAGATTGATGAGTTCCGCATGTGAAATGCGGACAAACGAGCGGGGATCCAGCTTCTCTTCCGCTTCATACAGGCGCAGGCGGAGTGAATATTCGCCGCCGTCCGTCGCGGCATATACCTTTCCGGATGCGGCGTATACACGGAGAATGCGCTCCGGAGCCAGGAATTCTGCCTGTCCGTCCCGGAATCCCACGATCCCCGGCGCTGTGCTGCCCAGGCGCTGCAAAAGCAGCCGGATCTCCTCCGTCATCTGATCCGTCTGAATGATGATTTTGGGTTCCCGGAACGATTCGTCCAGCTGGATCTCAATTTTCATAAGTCCACCTCCTCGCTGCACTTTCAGTATACAGGCGTGCGGGCGGAATTGTCTATCCTTTTCCGACGGACGGTCGATTTTGTTGTACAGACGGAAAAAAGCACCGGAAGCCAAGCGGCTTCCGGTGCTTTTCGTGTCTTAGGGGGAATCAGTCCATCACGACGTCCACTTTCATGTAGTCGCCGGGGTTTTTCTCGATGTCCATGATCGCGGCGGGCGCGTCCGCGATGGAGACGACCTTTGTCAGCAGCGCACGGACGTTGACCTTGCCCGAGTGGATCAGCTCGATGGCTTCCTCGAACTCGCGGGCACTCGTGCGGGCTCCGCGGATATCCACTTCCTTGCGGGTGATGGCGTCCGTCGGCAGCGGGGTCTCTTTCTTGGGCCAGCCCGTCAGCGTGATGCGGCCGGCGTTCGCCACGATGTCCAGTGTGGAGCGGACGGCGGGGTTTGCACCCGAGCACTCCATCACCAGCTCGGCCATGCGGCCGTCCGTGTACTCCGCCACCTTCGCGACGAGGTCTTCCTTGCCGGAGTTGATGACGTATTTGACGCCCAGTTCCTTCGCCATCTCAAGGCGCTCGTCGACGAGGTCGATCAGGATGGGCTCGGCGCCGTAGGCGATGGCGCTCATCGCGGCCAGCAGGCCGATGGGGCCCGCGCCGATGATGGCAACGTGCTCGCCGGCTTTCAGGCCGCCGCGGTGGATGCCGTGCAGCGCGATGGTCAGGGGCTCTGCCATCGGGGCGATGTCCCAGGGCATGTCGTCGGGCAGTTTCCACAGCATGTCGGCCGGATGCGCGAACGTCTCGCACATGCCGCCCTCGACGTGAACGCCCAGAACGTGCAGGCTCGTGCAGCAGTTCGTGCGGCCGATGGAGCACGGATAGCACTCGCCGCAGTAGAGGTACGGGTCGACGATGACATGGTCGCCCACCTTCAGGCCGCGGGGATTGTCCTCGGGAATGGACAGGATCTCGCCGGCGACCTCATGGCCGATGACGCGCGGGTACGAGACGAGCGGGTTCGTTCCGCGGAACGCGCCGATGTCGCTGCCGCAGATGCCCGCGGAGCGCACTTTGATGAGGGCCTCGCCCTCCTTGGCAACGGGTTCGGGAATGTCGATGCACTCGACCTTCCACGGTTCAGGAAATTTGACAGCTCGCATAATTGATTGCTCCCTCTTGATGAAAATGACAGCAGGCGGCGGAGAATGCTCTCCGCCGCCGGACTGTCTGTAAAATGGAATCAGATCTTGACTTTGACGACGACCTTCTTGACGGCGCAGGGCTCGCCCGCCGCGCAGCGGGGCTTGTGCGCGTCTTCCGGCGCGACGACCACGAAGTCGCCCGGCGTCAGCAGGATGCTGCCGCTGTGCGCGGGCTCCTCGTAGAACTTCACGTCGTTCTCGGGAACATCCTCGCTCAGGACGAGGCCCTCGCGGTTGCACAGGCCGAACTGCTCGAGGCCGGACGCAACATACTGGATGTCGAAATATTCGTCGTGCGTCTCAAAGCGTCCCTCGCTGGCGGGGAACGTCGTGTAGGACTGCACGTTCGCGGTCACGCCCTCGCACACGGGATACGCGCCGTCATCCAGCGCGCAGATATCGGTCTCGGCCAGCCATTTGTAGGCGGCCTTGAATTTGTCCTCGAGGTAATTGTACTTTTCACTCAGGGTAAGACGAGTTGCATACATGAGACAAATCCCTCCTTGTTTTTATTTGTGGGTCTTCTCGATGGCTTCCCACAGACCGTTCAGATAGGCGATGCCCAGAGCGCGGTCATACAGGCCGTAACCCGGACGGCCGACCTCGTCCCAGATCATGCGGCCGTGGTCCGGACGCACGTAGGTGTCGGGGCAGGTCTCGTAGATGGCTTCCATGATGGCGTACATGTCGAGATCGCCGTCCTTGGACAGGTGGGACGCCTCGCGGAACTTGTGGTAGCCCAGATACTTGACATTGCGCACGTGCATCGCGCCGATGCGGTCCATCTCGCCGAAGTGGCGGATGATGGCGGGAATGTCGTTGTCGGGGTTCGAGCCGAGCGAACCGGTGCACAGGCACACGGTGTTGCAGGGGCTGTCGTGCAGCTTGATGATGCGGTCGTAGCCGGCCTGATCGTGTGCGATGCGGGGCAGGCCGAAGATGGGCCACGCGGGATCGTCGGGATGGCACGCCATGCGCACGCCCACTTCTTCGCAGACGGGGATGATGGCGTCGAGGAAGTACTTGTAGTTCTCCAGCAGCTTCTCCTCGTCCACGTTCTTGTACAGCTCAAGCGTCTTCTCGAGGTCGGCCAGACGCTCGGGCTCCCAGCCGGGCAGCGTGAAGCCGTTGGAGTTCTCGGCGGTGTTCTTGACGATCTCGAGCGGCGTCATCTGGCCCAGCTCGGCCTCGTCGAAGTACAGGCTGTTGGAGCCGTCCTCGGGAATCTCGCGGGCGAGGTCGGTGCGCAGCCAGTCGAGCACCGGCATGAAGTTGTACACGATGACCTTGACGCCGTATTTCGCGAGGTTGCGGATCGTCGTCTTGTAGTTCTCGATGTACTCGTCGCGCGTGGGCAGGCCGAGCTTGATGTCCTCGTGGACGTTCACGCTCTCGATGACCTCGCACTCGAGGCCCGCGGCGTGCACATAGTCCATGTAGTCCTTGATCTCTTCTTCGGTCCAGACCTCACCGGCGGCCTTGTAATCCAGAACGCCCATCAGGCCCGTGCAGTTGGGGATCTGCTTGATCTGCTTCAGCGTGATCTTGTCGCTGTCTTTGCCGTACCAGCGGAATGTCATTTTCATGGGGAATTACCTCCTGCAATGTTAAAATGATGGCAGCGTCCGGTCAGAGCGCTTCGTGGAGCGTGCGGCGCACAGCGCCCTCGCCCGCGAGCATTTTCTCGAAATAGGCTTCCACTTTTCCGCCGAGGCCCACTTCGTACAGGTCCACGCCGAAGATGTTCTTGTTCGAGAGGATGGGCTTCAGCTTGCCCTTGCCCGACTCGGGATCGCCGACGCGCACGTCCGCCAGATACGCCTGCACTTCGGTGAGCAGGGGATCGGGGCTCGGCGTGAAGGTTTTGCCCGCGTCGTCCACGGCCAGCAGGTAGCGGCACCATGCGGCCTGCACCAGCGGGATGAGCTTCAGGTCGTCGACGTTCAGATCGTCGCGCGCAACGTACAGCTTGATGGTCTCGCCGTAGCGGATGGCCAGCTTTTGGCTCGTATCCGTCGCGATGCGCTGCGGGGTGTCGGGGATGTACGGGTTCGGCAGACGGACTTCCAGGACCTCGCGCACGAAGTCGTTCGGATCGAGGATGCCGGGGTTCGCCACGACGGGCATGCCCTCGGTGTAGCCGATCTCGTTGACGAGCTTCACAAGGTCTTCGTCCTTCATCTCGGCTGCGATGGACTCATAGCCCAGCAGGCAGCCGAAGACGGCCAGCGCCGTGTGCAGCGGGTTCAGGCAGGTGCACACCTTCATGCGCTCCATCAGGTCGACGGTCTCGCGCGGCACAACGTACACGCCCGTGTCCTCAAGCGGCGGACGGCCGTTGGGGAACTTGTCCTCGATGACGAGGTACTGCGGCGCCTCGGCGTTGACGAACGGCGCGATGTAGGTGTTCTTGTCGGTCACGACGGCCTCGGTGCTCTCGAAGCCGATGTCGCGCAGGTTGGCGGCCACGGTGGCGTCCGGGCGCGGGGTGATCTTGTCGATCATCGAGCAGGGGAACGCGACGCGCTTGTCGTCGGCCAGATACTCGAGGAACTCCGCGGGGGCCTTGCCGTTCTCGACCCACTTCTTCGCGATGGTGCTCACGGAATCGTACAGCTTCTCGCCGTTGTGCGAGAAGTTGTCCATGCTCACGATGGCGATGGGCGCGGCGCCGTTCTCAAAGCGGTGCAGCAGCAGCGCGGCGATGATGGCCATGCCGTTCTGCGGCACTTCCGTCTTGCGCTCGAAGTCGTCGAGCACGGCGGGGTAGAACTCGCCCTTCATGTTGCGGATCTGATAGCCCTTCTCCGTGATGGTGAAGCTCACCATCTGCAGGCCCGGATCGGCGAACACTTCCTTGCAGCGCGGCCACTGGGCGGGATCTTCAAAATCGGCCTTCATCGTCTCGCCGACGGAGGCGATCACTTTCTTGTCGAGGTGTCCGTCCGCGTGCATGATGACCTGCAGGGAGAGGTCGTCGCACGGATCGTAGATCATGGACAGGATCTGATGGTCGAAGGTGGACAGAACGGTGATGCCGCTCGTCATTTTACCGTCGTTCAAAAGCGTCTGAGCAAGATCGGCAATGTACGCACGGAAGATGTTGCCCGCTCCGACGTGCACCCACTTGGGATGGCGCTGCGTTTCGGCGCGCATCGCTTCGTAGTCGTAACGGGGCAGTTCAATGCCCATTGCTTCCCACTCGGCACGGTTCTTGATGGATTCTTTGTTCAGTACAGCCATTGGGGGAACCCTCCTGTCATTGTGTTGCTTTTATTGTAGCACGAAGCGGCCGCGGAAGCTATCGCTTTGTTGCGGATCGGATTGCGATTCTTGCGGCCGTGCGCGCCGGGGATCACTGTGCCAGACGGCACACTTCCTCCCACACGCTCTCGTCCACTTCCACACCGTTGGCGAGGTGCTCGCCGCGCGTGGCGACGGTGCGCTCGCCGGGGTAGGAGACACGTCCGCCCTCGCGCTCGGGCGCGGCGGCGTGCACCGCGGCGATGCGGCGGTTCAGCATTTCCTCGGCCTCTTCTTTGGAGCCGAACAGGTACGGGTCGAACGCGAGGAAGATCTGGCAGCATCCGCCGCAGCTTCCCAGTTCGTCGGCGTTGATCTGGTCGCCGGAGCGGCCGTTCGCCAGCAGGGCGGCCGCCATGTCGAGCGCGATGGCCATGCCGCTTCCCTTCCAGTAGCCCGTGGGCAGGATGCGCATGCTCTCCTCGATCGCGCCGGGGTCGTCCGTCAGATTGCCGTCCTTGTCGAATCCGCCGGGGAAGGGCAGTTTCCTGCCCGCCAGACGATACACGCCCAGCTTGCCGTAGGCGTACTGGCTCATCGCCATGTCCAGCACGATGCTGCCGCCCTCATGGGGAATGCCGATGCAGAACGGGTTGTTGCCGACGCTCGGCTCCTTCGAGCCCCACAGCGGCATGCACGATTCGGTGTTGATCCAGCAGATGGCCATGTAGCCCGCTTCGGCCGCGCGCCATGCGTACGTGCCGCCGCGCATCCAGTGCGTGGTGTTGCGCAGCGCCACCAGACCGATGCCGTGCTCCTTGGCCAGTGCGACGGCGCGGTCTATGCAGAACTCGGCGTTCAGGATGCCGATGCCCAGATGGCCGTCATAGTGCTCGGCCGCTCCGCGGGCGTGCAGCAGTTCCGGTTTCGCCTTGACGTCCACCCAGCCCTTGTGAACGTAGTCCACAAAGCGGGGAACGCGGTTCAGACCGTGGGAATACACACCGTCGCAGCTCGACTGCGTGTGGATGCGGGCGCACTCCTCGGCCTGCTCCTCGGTGAGGCCGGCGTTCAGAAACGCTTTTTTCACGGTTTCCTTGACAGTTTCAAACGGTACTCGCATAAATTACCCTCTCTTTCCATGCTCAAGGCATTATAAAGGTTACAGTGTGTCCACTGCGACCTTGATGACGATTTTGCGGATGGGCGCGCTCCCGCCCTCCGCCTCGATGGCGGGGATGTGGACATCCCACGGGAAGAATGCCGCGTACGTGCCGGGGCGCATTTCGATCACGCCTTCGGCCGCGGCCGGGTTGTTTTTGTAAAAGATGATATCGCGGGTCTCGAGCAGTTCCTCGTCCACCTCGTTGTCGCCCAGATCTTCATACCAGCCGATGCGTTCGGGTCCGCCGGCGGCGAGAAACTGGACGTCCACGTATTTGCGGTGCACTTCCGGGCGAAGCGACGCGCGGGGCGCAGTGGTCTGATCGAGGACCTGAAGGATCATGCGGTCGCCGTCCAGCTCAAAGCGGCCGGGTTCATGCGCGGCAAGATCATTTTCTTTCAGGAACGTCAGCGCCTTGCGGATGGCGGCCGGATAGATGCTCCAGTCCTCCGCGGCGCGGATGCTGCCAGTCAGCATAAACGGTGCTCCTCTCCTGTACATGCCAAGCGGGCCCGCCCGCACAGAGAGCGGGCGGGCCTTGCGGCATGGATTATTCGGTGAATCCGGGCAGGCCTTCGATGGCGTACGCGCGCACCGGGCAGGAGTCCAGACCCATGATGGGCAGCGGCGCATAGCTCATGAAGAACACGCGGGACTGAAGCAGCTCAAGGTTCTTGAGCACTTCGAGAAAGATGATGTTCTCAGCCAGCAGGATGTCGTGGAAGGGCTTGACGTCCTCGTTGCAGTTCTCGATGGAAACGCCGTCGCCGAAGCCGATGCACTTCGCCTTGTGATCACGGAACCACTCGGCCGTCTCGCCGTTGACGAGCAGGCGCTGGTCCTTCTCGGTGTTCGTGTCGGGCGTGAACGGAGTCAGCTTGTAGGGCGAGTCGATCAGGACGATGTCGCCTTCCTTCATCCAGTCGCCGCAGGCGCGGTCGAGGTCGGCCTTCGAGATGTGGGCGCGCGGCTCCAGGAAGTCGATGTTCACATAGATGGCGCGGCCGACAAAGGTCGTCAGCGGCAGCTCGGCAACGCTGGGCCAGTTGTCGTCATGGTGATACGGGCACTCGGCGTGCGTGCCGAGGTGGCTCGTCAGGTCCATGATGGTGTGGAAGTCGGGGATGGGGCCACCGGTGTTGAAGCGGAAGAGGTGGCAGCGGCGGGTCTCGGTCGCGGGATCGAGGGGTTTGGTCAGGTCGACAACGCGCAGGCCCTGAAGATTGTAGACAGGTTCCATAGTTAGCAGGCTCCTTTCAAAAATAAAAATTGAGTCCTAATGTATCAAGTCCGACGGCCGGTGAGCCGCGGGAACTCACTTGTCATAGGTGCGGCGGTCCTCCATGGCGTGCACCATCTCCACGATGAACTTGTGGCTCGGCGCGGGCACGCCGTTGCGCTCGGAGGCGCGCACCACAGCGCCGGAGATCGTGTCCACTTCCGTGCGGCGGCCGTCGCGCAGGTCAGCGTAGATCGACGTGTAGCCGTCGTGCGAGGACACGAGCAGCGCGCGGATCTCCTCGATGATCGTCTCGGGATCGAAGTGCAGGCCCTCGCCCTCCGCCACGGCCACGGCCTCGCGGATCAGCGTCTCGCACAGCGTCCACGCGTGCGGATCGTCGAGCATGTAGCCCATCTTCATCTGGAGCACGCCCGTCAGCGCGCTCACGGAAACGTTCGTGAACAGCTTGTGCCAGATCAGCTCCTGAATGTTCTCGGCGACGACGGCCTCAAGCCCGCAGGAGGTGAAGTTCTCGGCGATGGGCGCGAGGCGCGCGGGATCGCCCGTGAGCGGGCCGATGTTCGTCAGGCCGGAACCGCCGTGGTTGACGTGGCCGACGCCCAGGATGGACGCGTTGTGCTGCGTCGTGCCGATGATGATGCGCTCGGGGGCGATGTATTCCCGCAGGATGTCGTCGTGTCCCGCGCCGTTCTGCAGCGTCAGGACGTAGGTGTCCTTTCCGAACAGCTCTTTGTTGGACGCGAGCGCCGAGCGGGAGAACAGCGATTTCACGAAGAGGATCACGAGATCCGCCTCGCCGAGGCCCTCCGACGACGTGGCCGCGTGCGGCGTGAACGTCACGTCCTCACCGCTCTTTTCGCGGATGAGCACGCCGTTCTTGTTCACGGCCTCCACCTTGGCGGCGTCCGTGTCGATGAGCGTTACGTCGTTGTTGCGGGACAGGTAGCCGCCGTACAGCGAACCCATCGCGCCGGCGCCGATCACAGCAATTTTCATGTCAGACAATTCCTTTCCTCATTCAGATTCATTGATAATAAAGAAGCGGGGGCGGTTTCTCAAGGCTGAGCCGCCGAAGCGTCAGCCGTCCTCCAGAAGCAGGCGGCGCGAGTCGTCGAGCGTGTAGAACAGCTCCTCGTGCTTTTTGACCAGCCGCGGGAGAATGCCCGCGGGCTGCGACAGATGCGCGCGCGCCGTCTCGCACAGGCGCTCCGCCGAGCGCTTATGAAGCGCGTCGAGCAGAGCGGCCAGCATGTGCGTGCGATCCTCCCAGAACCGGCTGTCCTGCCCGGCAAGAACGCACACGCGCTGAACGTCCGCGCTCACGGCTTCGAGCGTGCGCCAGACAAGATCGTATCCGCTCGCCTCGAACAGAAGAGAGTGGAACGCATCGTCGGCCTCGGCCAGTTCCGCAAAGCTGCGTGCGCCGAGCAGAAAATACTGCCGGTTCACACAGGCCTGCGCACGAAACAGAAGTTCATCTGATATTCCTGTTGTACACAACGTTTCGCACACCGCCACGCCGAGCTGAGAACGCATGAACACCGTCTGGCGCACCCGGTCGGCATCGATGCCTGATACCATTGTACCTTTTTGCGGCACGACGCACAAGAGGCCTTCTTCCGCAAGACGCGCAAATGCGTCGTGCACGGGGGTGCGGCTCGCGCCCAGCGCGTCGGCCGCGGCGGCCTCGCTCATTCTGTCGCCGGGAACCAGAACAAAATTCAGGATATTCTTTTTCAGCGTGCGGTACGCGAATTCACGCGCGTTCTCCGCGCTGCCGGTTTTTTCAATCAGCAGCTTTTTCATTTCCCCAACACACCTTGTCCGGACGGGAAAAACAGCGCGCATCCGCGTGCGGGCACGCCCGGAACGAGCGCTTTCCACAAAGTTTTTCCCGGATTTTTTACAAATTTCACAATAATTTGTCTGTATACTTGTATGTTAGCACTTCTTATAAAAAATATCAATATGAAAAATACCTTTTAGGTTTTTTACATAAAACAAGTGAAAAAAAGGGTTGCTTTTCATAGGGCAATATGATATTTTATTCTTGAACAAAAGCGGCGGCGTTCGCATTTGCGTCATAAAAAGGAGGTCTGCGGAACATGGCTGTCTCCGAACCGGCGGCAAAGCAGACCGAGATCCATCGGGCTGATACATATGAAGCTCTGCGGGACGACATCCTGTATTTCCGCCGCACGCCGGGAGAGCCGCTCAGCGAGAACCGTCTGGCGGCGCAGTACGGCATCAGCCGCACGCCGGTGCGCGACGCGGTGGCAAAACTTGCCGCCGAAGGTCTCGTGGAGGTGTTCCCGCAGCGGGGAAGCGCGGTGTCGCGCATCTCACCCAAACGCGTGCGGGAATTCGTGTTCATGCGGCGCGTGCTGGAAACAGCCGTGATGGAACGCGCGGCCGCGTGCTTCGGCCCCGAGGACGCGCGGCGCTTTGAGGAAAGCGTGGAGCGGCAGCGGCAGATGTTCGCTGCGAGCGACGGGCAGGCCGTTCTGGAAGAGGAAGCCGGGATGTACCGCGCGGTGTACGAGCGCTGCGGGTTTGAGGGCATCTGGGATTCCTACCGCCTGCTGCAGGGAGACACCCAGCGCGTGCTGTATCTGACCGTCTCCTATTTCAGTTACCGGCGTGCGCCGGAGCAGATGTACGGCTTTGAGATGCGGCTCACCGCCCACAGGCAGCTTCTGGACGCGCTGTCCGGGCACGACGCGGCCGCGGCCGTGCGAATGACGGACGAGTGGAGCGAGCGCACGCTGCGCGACATGGAAATGCTCTCGAGCACGTTCCCGTACTATTTCACGCAGCCGTGAAGACGGGACGCATTTTATTTTCAGTCACCAATTTAACCCAGATAAAGCTAAAAATTTTTTGAGGAGGTTATTTTGTGGAATATGTAATTGGTGTATTGCTGCTGCTGACATTCTTCGGCCTTGCATATTACTGCATCAAAGGCTACAACCTGATGATCGGCTTCCTGGTCATCACGATCATCTGGACGGTGCTGCCGATGCTCGGCACGCTGTTTGTCAGCCCTGCCTTTATTGAGGCGAATCCTGTCCTTCAGTTTGCCGACGGCAAAGCGTTGGTCGCCGCTCTGAACGGTATTTATCAGTCCGCGCCGGAAGGCTGGGGCACCACGCTCGTCAACGTGTGCTGGGGCGCCTGGTTTGGCCGCGTGCTGATGGAGACGGGCATTGCCTCCACCATCATCCGTAAGACGGTTGAGCTCGGCGGCGACCGCCCGATGGTCACGATGGCTCTTCTGAACATCGTGACCGCTGTGATCTTCACCGCTATGACCGGCGCGGGCCCCGTTATCGCCATCGGCGTTATCGTGCTGCCCATCATGATGAGCCTTGGCATCCCCAAGGCCATCGCGATGTTCTCCTTCATGGAGTCCGTCGCTGCCGGTATCTATCTGAACCCGGTCAACTTCGCGCAGTACCGTGCATTCTTCATCGCCACCGATGAGATGCCCGAGTTCACGCTCGGCTGGTACGCCGCCAAGTGGGGCTATGCGGCCCTGATCATCGCCCTCGTTGTGACGACGGTGATGGCCGGTGTGTTCCTCTCCAAGTCCAAGACGTCCCATGCGTGGGCTGCCCAGACGGCCGGCGGCGCTTCCGCTGCCGTGAAGGACGCTCCGATCTACACGCTGATCCTGCCCATCGTTCCGGTCATCCTGAACATCGCGTTCAACTTCTCCGTCATCGGCGGTTTCGTCATCGCGGGCTTTGCCGCGCTGTTCCTGTGCGGCAAGATGAAGGGCGGCTTCAAGGCGTCCTGCCAGCTCGTCAACAAGCTGTACTATGACGGCGTGGTCGACACCGCTCCGCTGGTCGGCTTCCTGCTCACCCTGCCGATGTTCAACAAGGTCGCTTCCTATGCGTCCCCGTACTTCAACGCCGTCCTCGGCTCCATCATGCCGAAGACCGAGCTGGTCGTTTGCATCGTGTTCGCCATCCTCGCCGGTCTGGGCCTGTTCCGCGGCCCGATGACGCTGGTCGGCTGCGGCGCTGCTACGCTGGGCGTTCTGTCCAATGTTGCCAGCTTCTCCGTGCCGTTCCTGTACGCGGTGTTCGCCATCCCGACGATCACCGTCAACATCGGTTCGTGCATCACGCAGTCCTGGGTCGCGTGGGGCCTTGCCTACACGAAGGTTGAGTCGAAGGATTACCTGAAGCTCTCCATCCCGACCCTGTACATCATCTCGATCCTCCTGTACGTCCTGACGATGTTCACGATGACGGGTCTGGATCAGGTCTGGTACGTATAATCGTAAGAACGACACCTCAATCTTGTTATCCGGAACGAATTGGTGAAAGAGAGTGCGCCGCCACCCATTCTATGCGGTGGCGGCGTGTTCATTAACAGTCCGTTCCCGGCGGCGCAGCGCGCCGCGTCCGGCTTTGTCAATGCAAATTTTTCATATTTAGGAGGAACCCCTATGGCCGAACACAGAAAAGTACGCATGGGTATCGACGTCGGCGGTACTCACACCAAGGCTGTCGCCATCGACAACCTGACCCACGAGATCATCGGCAAGAACGAAGTTAAGACGACGCACGACCATGAGCAGGGCGTTGCCGCCGGCGTTGTGCAGTGCTTTGAGAACTGCCTGCGCGAGAACAACATCGCTCCGGAAGATGTTGTGTTCGTTGCCCACTCCACCACGCAGGCCACGAACGCCTTCATCGAGGGCGACGTTGCGCAGGTCGGCGTCATCGGCGTCGCGGGCGGCGGCCTCGAGGGCTGGCTCGCCAAGCCCCAGCTGCGCCTGAAGGATATCACCCTCGACGAGAAAGTCGGCCGCAAGATCACCATCCACAACGACTTCATCAAGAAAAAGCAGCTCAACAACGACACGATCAACGCGTCCATCGACAAGCTGAAGGGCGAGGGCTCCGAGGTTATCGTCGCGTCCATGGCGTTCGGCGTGGACAGCGGCACGGAAGAGGAGCAGATCCACGACTGCGCTCAGGCCAAGGGCATCCCTGTCACGATGGCTTCCGACATCACGAAGCTGTACGGCCTGACCCGCCGCACCCGCACCGCCGCCATCAACGCGGCCATCCTGCCGAAGATGATGGCCACGGCCAACGCGACGGAGTCCTCCGTGCGCGCCGCGGGCGTCACGGTCCCCCTGATGATCATGCGCGGCGACGGCGGCGTCATGGAGATCAGCGAGATGCGCAAGCGCCCCATCCTGACGGCCATGTCCGGCCCTGCCGCTTCCGTCATGGGCTCGCTGATGTATCTGCGCGCCTCGAACGCCGTGTACTTCGAGGTCGGCGGCACGACGACGAACATCGGCGTCATCAAGAACGGCCGTCCGGGCGTTGACTACGCCATCATCGGCGGTCACCCCACCTACATCAACTCGCTCGACGTGCGCATCCTCGGCACGGCCGGCGGCTCGATGGTCCGCATCAACGACAAGGAAGTCGTCGACGTCGGCCCGCGTTCCGCCCACATCGCCGGCTGCGAATACGCCGCCTTCACGCCCGAGGAAGAGATCGTCGACCCGCAGGTCGAGCTGATCCAGCCCAAGAAGGGCGACCCCGACGACTACGTCGTCATCCGCCTTGCCAGCGGCAAGCGCATCACCATCACGAACACCTGCGCCGCGAACGTCCTGGGCCTCATCGAGCCGCAGTACTTCGCGCACGGCAATGCCAACTCCGCGCGCAAGGCCATGCAGCCGGTCGCCGACAAGCTGGGCATCACCGTTGAGGAACTGGCCCGCCAGATCCTGGACAAGTCGTTCGAGAAGGTCAACCAGTGCATCACCGAGCTGGCCGAGAAGTATCAGCTCGACCACGACCAGATCAAGCTCGTCGGCTGCGGCGGCGGCGCTGCTGCGCTCATCTGCTACTGCGCCGAGAAGATGGACGTTCCGTACTCCATCCCCGAGAACGCCGAGGTCATCTCGTCCATCGGCGTCGCGCTCGCCATGGTGCGCGACGTGGTCGAACGCATCGTGCCGAACCCCACGCAGAAGGACATCGCCGAGCTGAAGAAGGAAGCGATGGACGCCGCCATCGGTTCCGGCGCTGCGCCTGACACCATCGAGGTGCACATTGAGATCGACTCGCAGACCGGTAAGATCACGGCCATCGCCACGGGCTCGACCGAGGTCAAGACGACCGACCTGCTGGCCGAGTGCACCGAGGAAGAGGCCATGCAGCTGGCCGTTGACGACTTCGGCCCGAAGGTGTCCGACGTCAAGCTGGCCGAGAAGAGCGAGAAGTTCTACGTCTATCAGGGCACGCGCGGCGACAAGAACCCGATCCGCATCGTCGACCTGAAGGGCTTCATCAAGGTGCAGTGCTCGCACGGCGCCGTCACGAAGTGCAAAGCGAAGGACTACAAGGAAGTCGTCTCCGATATGTGGAACAACCTTGCCACGTTCAAGACGGACTCCGTCCTGCGCCCGGACTACTTCCTGTGCGTCGGCCCGCGTGTGTGCGACTACTCCGCCGTCGACCTGGAGCAGGTCCTGCTGCTGATGGACCTCGACGTCATGGACCGCGATCCCGAAGAGGAGATCATCGTGGTCGCTTCCATCAACGACGTCATGTAATTTCCTGCACAAAACGGGGCGCGTCCCGAAAGGACGCGCCCCGTTGGCTTATCCGCGCCTCTTGCACGGCGCGCCGCATTTCTGTATACTGAGAAAAAACCGTCACCGGGAAGGAAACGACACATGAGCTTCAAGGAAAAAGTGAAACCGTATTTCGAACCCATTGCCGACGGCCTGTTCGGCAAGCAGCGCGGATCGTCGCGCGGCGGCCCGCAGCTCGCGCCCGTGGCGCCGCGCCCCATCGGCCAGATGATGGAGGACCTGCTGCGCGTCGACGAAGAGGGCTGGGGCACATACGCGTTTTCGCGCGATCCGCTCAACCGCAAGTTCACGCCGGAAAAGCGGCTCGAACTGACGCAAAAGGCGAACGCCTGCGGCCGCGAGTACGCGCAGAAGATCTCGCAGCAGTACGGCACGTCCGATCCGACGGAGCTGGCGAAGAAGATGGGCATGCTGGTGGAGTATCCCGAAATGCCCAAGAGCGCCGCGCGCGTACTGTTCGCCGAGTACAAGGCGCCCAACCACATCTATCTGTACATGGATGCGGTGCGCAAGGCGCGCACGACGCTGATCGAGCCGGGCGTGAAAGCCGTGCTGACTGCGAAGCTCGACATCGGCTCGCTCTTACTTGCCCACGAGCTGTTCCACTATGTGGAGGAGACGAACAAGAAGGAGATCTTCACGCGCACCGAGAAGGTGGAGCTGTGGGCCCCGAAGCCCCTGCACAACCGCTCGACGATCGGCTGCCTCGGGGAGATCGCCGCCATGGAGTTCGCCCGCACGCTGACGGATCTGCCCTATTCGCCGTATCTGATGGACGTGTTCCTCGTCTACGGATACAGCCAGGATGCCGCCGTGCGTCTGTACGAGGAGATCATGGGCCTGGCCGGGCAGCGCCCGTCGGCCCCCGAAACCTATGCGCCCGCCGGCGAATAAAACAGAAAACGGCCGGGATGCGGAGAGATCCGCGTCCCGGCCGTCTCTTTTGTATGTCAGGTCACAGCGCTGCGATGACGGAGATCTTTACGCGGTACTCGGGAACCGCCAGCGCGCCCTGCGTCACGCTGCGCGCGGGCTCGTAGCCGTCCACGACCCACGCGTCCCACACGGCGTTGAACTCGCCGTAGTCGGCCATATCGGCCAGCGTGATGGTAGCCGAGAGCACGCGGCCCTTGTCGATGCCGCGGCGTGCCAGCAGATTGTCGATGACGCGCAGCACGTCCTGCGTCTGCTCGGTGATGCCGCCGTCGGTGAGCTGCGAGGTGATGCCGCTCGTGTACAGCACGCCGCCGTGTTCCACGCTCAGCGCGCGGCGGCCGTTGGCTCCGTGGCGTTTGATGTCGGACATAAGATCCATCTCCTTTTCCGTCGTGCGCGCGGGGATGTCCCGCGCGCCGAATTTGTTTTGAAATATCCTGTGAAACGTGGTATACTAAAGGGTAAAGATTCTGACAACAGCCGTATGCCGGAGTCTGTCGGGATTTGTCTTTATCTTATCATTTTCCGAAGGGAATTTCCACATGAAAAAATGCACCGCGCTCATTTTTGCGCTGATCATCTTCCTCACGGTGCAGCTTCCGGTGTACGCCGAAGGATATGACATCCCCGAGGAGCTGGGGCTCGCATCCCAGAGCGTGTACTGCATCAATCTCGACACGGGCAACGTTGTCTGCGAGAAAGATGCCGACACGCCCCGGAGCGTCGCCAGCCTGACGAAGATGATGACGGCGCTTCTGCTCATCGAAAACGTGGAGGATCTCGACGGCACGACGGTCACCGCGCCTGTGGAGATCTATGAGCCGCCGATCACGGGCAGCGGCGCGTCGCTCGCGGATATCTGGCCGTATGAGACGGTCACCGCGCGCACGCTGTTGTATGCAATGATGCTGCCCTCGGGCAACGAGGCGGCGGCCATCACGGGGTATCTCGTCGGCAACGGCAGCCGCGAGAACTTCTATGCCATGATGAACGCCCGCGCCAAGGAACTCGGCTGCACGAACACGAATTTCGTGTGCGAACACGGCCTGCTCGACATGGACGAGGGCAACTATTCCACCGCGCACGACCTCGCGCTCATCGCCGAGGCGTGCTGGCAGTATGACGTGTTCCGTGAGGTGGTCACGAGCACCGAGTACTGGATGCCGTTTACGAACATCCACACGGAGGCGGAGAAGCCGGAATTGAACCCGAACGCGGCGTATCCCATTTACTCCACCGTGTATATCCAGAAGCCGACATCTGCGATCTACCGCAGCTATATCCGCGGCATCAAGACGGGTTCGACGGAGGATGCCGGGCGCTGCCTCGCAACCGCTGCCGTCAACGACAAGGGCGAGACTTACCTGCTGGTCGTGCTCGGCAGCCCGTATGACGCGGTGGACGAGCAGGGCTATGCGCTCTCGTTCAGCGACACCGCCGCCATCTACGACTGGATCTTCGACACATACTCCGTGCAGCCGGCGCTCGACACGACGAGCCCCATTCAGGAAGTGAAGGTGACGCTGTCGAGCGAGACGGACACCGTGCAGCTCTATCCCGCTGAGGATATCCGGGCCGTGCTGCCGCAGGACGGCGACTGGTCGGCGCTCGTCAAGACGTACGACATCCCGGAGAGCGTGGAAGCCCCCATCGAGAAGGGCCAGCAGATCGGCACGATGACGCTGACGCTCAACGGCACCGAGATCGGCACGGTCGCGCTGGTGGCCGGAACGGACGTATCGCGCAATTCACTGCTCCACTTTTTTGATCTGTTGGGAGATTTCTTTATGAGCACGTATTTCAAGGTCGTCGTCGTGCTGACGCTGCTGTTCCTGGCGGCATACGCGGCGATCTATCTGTGGGCCAAACGCGAAGAACAAAAGCGCCGGGCCGCCAAGCGGCGCCGCCGGCAGCAGGAACTGGAACGGATGCAGCGGGAGTACCGCTACCGGGGAGGAGACGAATCATGACAACAATCAATGCAAAACGCAACCTGACGCTTCTGATGGACTTTTACGAGCTGACCATGGCGGCGGGCTATTTCGAAGAGGGCTGCGAGGACAAAGTCGGTGTGTTCGACATGTTCTTCCGCCGCGTGCCGGACAACGGCGGCTTCGCCATCACGGCGGGTCTCGCGCAGTTCTGCGAAGTCATCGACAGCCTGCACTTCTCCGACGAGGACATCGAGTACCTGCGCGGCAAGGAATGCTTCTCCGAGAAATTCCTCGAGTATCTGCGCCACTTTGAATTCCACTGCAACATCTGGGCCGTGCCCGAGGGCACGCCTGTGTTCCCGCACGAGCCCATCGTCACGGTCGAGGGCCCTGCCATCGAGGCACAGCTCATCGAGACGCTGCTGCTCGTGACGTTCAACCACCAGAGCCTGATCTGCACCAAGACGAACCGCATCGTCCGCGCCGCCAAAGGCCGCCCCATCATGGAGTTCGGCTCCCGCCGCGCACAGGGGTATGACGCAGCGGTGCTCGGCGCGCGCGCCGCGTACATCGGCGGCGTCGTCGGCACGGCGTGCGTCATGGCGGACCGCCAGTACGGCATCCCCGCGCTCGGCACGATGGCCCACTCCTGGGTGCAGATGTTCCCCTCGGAATACGAGGCGTTCGCGGCGTACGCGAAGCTCTACCCCGACAACTGCACGCTTCTCGTCGACACGTACAGCGTGCTGAAGAGCGGCGTGCCCAACGCCATCCGCGTGTTCAACGAAGTGCTCGCTCCGATGGGCGTGCGCCCGAAGGGCATCCGCATCGACTCCGGAGACATCGCGTACCTCTCCAAGCGCGCCCGCAGGATGCTCGACGAGGCGGGTTATCCCGACTGCGGCATCTGCGCGTCGAACTCGCTCGACGAGTACCTCGTGCGCGACCTCATCCAGCAGGATGCGAAGGTGGACAGCTTCGGCATCGGCGAGAACATGATCACGTCGAAGTCCGACCCTGTGTTCGGCGGCGTGTACAAGCTGGCCGCCGTCAAAATGCCCGACGGCACGTACATCCCGAAGATCAAGATCAGCGAGACGGCCGAGAAGACGACCATCCCGCACCTCAAGAACCTCTACCGCATCTACGACGACGCCACCGGCAAGGCCATGGCGGACTACATCACGATGTACGACGAAGAGGCCGACACCGAGAACGGCATCACGCTGTTCGACCCGGTGGAGACCTGGAAGAGCCGCACGTTCACCGGCGTGCACGCAAAGCGGCTGAACATCCCGGTCTACGTGAACGGCCGGCGCGTGTATGAGAACCCGTCTCTGACGGAGATCCGCTCGTACTGCGCCGCGCAGGTGGACACGCTGTGGGACGAGGTCAAGCGCTTCGAAAACCCGCACCGGTATTATGTCGACCTGTCGCAGAAGCTCTGGGACGAGCGTCACCGCCTGCTCAAGGAGATGGGGCGCTGAGCCCCGCGCCCGGTTTGCGGTCCGGGCGGACGAAATGCATTTTTGATAAGGAGTAATCATGCAGACAACCAAACAGCACTCCGGCACGGGCGTGAGCCTGCGCCGCTTCTGGCCGTACATGGCGCGCTACAAGCGCGTGCTCACGTTCGACCTCTTCTGCGCTGCGCTCACGACGCTGTGCGATCTCGTGCTCCCGATCATGACGCGCGACCTCACGAACCGCGCCATGAACGACCTCGCGTCGGTCACGGTGCACTATCTCATGACGCTCGGCGGCGTGTACCTCGCGCTGCGCCTCATCGACGGCGCGGCCAATTACTTCATGGCCAACACCGGCCACATCATGGGCGCGCGCATCGAGACGGACATGCGGCGCGACGCGTTCGACCACCTGATGAAGCTGTCGGACACGTATTTCGCCAACACGAAGGTCGGCCAGATCATGGGCCGCATCACGAACGACCTGTTCGACGTGACCGAATTCGCGCACCACTGCCCCGAGGAATTCTTCATCGCGGCGCTGAAGGGCGCGGCCGCGTTCGTCATCCTCGCGATGACGAACGTCCCGCTCACGCTCATCGTGTTCGTGTGCATCCCGGTCATGATCATCTGCTGCACGCGCTTCAACCACATGGTGCGCGAGATGTTCCGCCGCCAGCGCCGCCACATCGGCGAGCTGAACGCGCGCATCGAGGACAGCCTGCTGGGCGAGCGCGTCGTGAAGGCGTTCGGCCGCGAGGACGCCGAGCGCGAGAAGTTCGAGCGCGACAACCTCGCGTTCCTCGACATCAAGAAGGGCACATACAAATGGATGGCCGCGTTCCAGACGACGACGCGCCTGTTCGACGGCCTGATGTACCTCGTCGTCATCGTCGCGGGCGGCCTGTTCCTGATGAACGGCGTCATCAGCGCGGGCGACTTCGTCGCGTACATGCTGTACGTCTCCACGCTGCTCGCCACGATCCGCCGCATCATCGAGTTTGCCGAGCAGTTCCAACGCGGCATCACGGGCATTGAACGCTTCTATGAGATCATGGACGCCGACGTGGACATCTTCGACGATCCGGGCGCGACGCCCATCGAGCACGTGCGCGGCGAGATCGAGTTCCAGCACGTCTCGTTCGAATATCCCGACGACCACAACAAGGTGCTGCGCGATCTGTCGCTGCACATCAAAGCGGGCGAGAAGCTGGCGCTCGTCGGGCCGTCCGGCGGCGGCAAGACGACGCTCACGAACCTCATCCCGCGCTTCTACGATCCCACCGACGGCCGCATCCTGCTGGACGGCCGCGACATCCGGGGCATCACGCTCGAGTCGCTGCGCGCGTCCATCGGCGTGGTGCAGCAGGACGTGTACCTCTTCTCCGGCACGGTGTTCGAGAACATCGCCTACGGCCGCGCCGGCGCGACGCGTGAGGAAGTGGAGCAGGCCGCCCGCCGCGCGGGTGCGCACGAGTTCATCTCCCAGCTCACGGACGGATACGATACTTACGTCGGCGAGCGCGGCGTGAAACTGTCCGGCGGGCAGAAGCAGCGCATCTCCATCGCGCGCGTCTTTCTGAAAGATCCGGCTGTTCTCATTCTCGACGAGGCCACGAGCGCGCTCGACAACGAGAGCGAGGCGCTGGTGGCGCGCAGCCTCGCGGCGCTGTCCGAGGGGCGCACGTCGCTCACCATCGCGCACCGCCTCACCACGATCCAGAACGCCGACCGCATCCTTGTGCTCGGCAGCGAGGGCATCGAGGAAGAGGGAACGCACGACGAGCTGATCGCGAAGAAAGGCACGTACTACAAGCTGTGGCTCGGCGCGAAAGCGCTGGAAAAGCCGACATTCTGACGAAGGAGGAAACGGAATGGCAGAGCCCCTGGTCTCCATCATCATCCCCGTGTACAACGCCGCGACGCATGTGGCAAAATGCATCGAGACGGTGCGCCGTCAGACGTACCGCAACATTGAGATCCTGCTCGTCAACGACGGCAGCTCGGACGCATCCGGCCCCATCTGCCACATGTACGCCCGTGTGGACGACCGCGTGCGCGTGATCGACAAGGAGAACACCGGCGTGTCCGCAACGCGCAACCTCGCGCTTGATCTGGCGAAGGGCGACTACATCCAGTTCGCCGACAGCGACGACTACCTGCGCACCAACGCCACGGAACTGCTTGTGCAGTGTGCAGAAAAGACGAAGGCAGATCTCGTTGTGGCCGCGTACTACCGCGTGTCACGCGGGAAGACCGTTGCGTTCAACTTCCTGCCCGACGGCGTCGTGATGAACCAGGAGGAGTTCGCGCGCGAGCTGATGGAGGAGCCAGCGAGCTTCTACTACGGCGTGCTCTGGAACAAGCTCTACCGCGCCGACATCATCCGCGAAAACGGGATCCGCTGCAACACGGAGCTGGCGTGGAGCGAGGATCTGCTGTTCAACCTCGAATATATCCGCTACGCACAGCGCTTCTGCGGCATCGACACGCCCATCTATTACTATATCAACAACAAGGGCAGTCTCGTGCACACGCAGCTCAATCTGCCAAACATCGTGCGCACGCGCACAAAGCTCTTCTCGTACTACCGCGATCTGTATGAACGGCTCGGATTATACGAACAGTATAAACTCCAGATCCACAAATACCTGATCTCGATCGCTGAGCACGTGTGACCTCTGAGGGTTCGGCCCTGTGTTCCTCTTTGCGAACACAGGGCCGTTTTCTTGTCCAAAAGGCAGAATCTCCGTCCTTTTTTTCGGCGTTCGGCGCATTGTGCGTCTTCCGGAGACAGCGGTATAATAAACGCATAGTATTCGGATATAAAAACAACGTTCGCATATACGAACAAGTGAACCGAAATGCCGCTACGGAGGAGCGCTATGGAACACAAGGAGCACCGGACCACCGCGCGCGTCATCGACATTCTCGAACTGGTGGCAGACAGCGCGGAGGGAATGACGTTCAGCGAGATCTCGGCGAGGCTGTCAATGCCGAAGGGCAGCCTGCACCCCATATTACAGACTTTGTGCGACCGCGGCTATCTGCGCCTGTCGGCGGGGTCGCGCCGGTACCGCGCGGGTGCGGCGCTGTTCGCGGCGGGCAGCCGCTACGTCGAAAATGCCGACATCCTCACACGCATCCAGCGGGAGCTGCACAAGCTCTCCCGCACGACATACGGCACGAGCTACCTCGGCATCCTCACGGGAGGCGAGGCGCTGTATCTTCTCAAAGAGACGGCCCCGGCGCCGTTTGAGATGCGCTCGCGGCCGGGATACCGCATCCCGGCGTACTGCTCGGCGCTCGGAAAGGCGCTGCTGTCGCAGCACACGGACGACGAGCTCCGCGCGCTGTACGCCGAGCCGCTCGAACCGCTCACGCCGAAGAGCGTCCCCACGCTGCAGCAGCTCAGCCGGCAGCTGGCCGGGGTGCGGCGCACGGGTTTTGCCGAGGAACGGGAGGAGGCCGCGCTGCACGTGCGCTGCATCGGCGTGCCCGTGTATCTCGACGGCTGCATCACCGCGGCCATCAGCTGCTCGTTCCCCATTCTGGAGGGATATTCCGAAAACGAAGCCGTGCTGCGCACGGCGCTTCTCCGCACCAAAGAGGCGGTGGAAGCCATCCTCGCGGCCGACCGCGACCACTGGGTCTGCCGCTGAGCCGCGCGGTGCGGAAACTTGCCAAAATCATGAAAGACTGCTATTCTTTTAAGGAACAGCAGTCTTTTTTGCATGGCGGAAACGCGGTGCGAAAGACAGGAAAGAGGGACGGAAGTATGGAGTGGAAGGAAACGCTGGCGCGTCTGGCCGCGCCGGAAAACGAGGCGCGGTTCGAGGCGCTCACACAGGAGCTTGCCCGGCGGGGCCTTTCGTATGAATTGCAGGAGAGCGACGAGACGACGAGTTCGGATTCCGCGTTCTTCTTCCGCGCGCCCGCCGCGCCGAAGACGGTGCATGTGCGCAACGTCATCACCCGCACCGGGCCCGAGGGGCCGCACGTGCTGCTCGGCGCGCACTATGACACGCACGAGGGCAGCTGCGGCGCGAACGACAACGCCGCGGCCGTCTGCATTCTGCTCGCGCTGGCCGAGGAGCTGAAGCGCCGCGGCATCGCGGCGGAGATCGTGTTCTTCGACGGCGAGGAGACGGGCATGACGGGCTCGAAGCTGTACGCCCGCAGCATGGACCGTCAGAACATCACCGGCATGGTGAACCTCGATATGTGCGGTTACGGCGACACGGTCGTCGTGCGCCGCAAAAAGAACGACCGCGCGCTCGCGCCGTTCTTCGACAAACAGCGTCTCAAGCGCTTCTCCGGGCGGGAGGTCAACTATCTCCCGCCGTCGGACGACGCCTCGTTCATCGCCGAGCGCATGGGCACGGCCAACATCGCCGTCATGCCCGAGTGGGACGCGGCGTTCATGCCCGCGCTCGACCAGTACGCCAGCTTCAGCCTCGGCATCCCGCCCGAGCTGCGCCAGCAGATGGCGCAGCTGGAGATCATGTCGACGCTGCACGGCGGCGTGCGCGACAAGGTCGAGTGCGTGCAGGACAGCGCGATGCAGCTCGCGTACGATTTTGTGCTGGACGCGCTGACGGCACCGCCCGAAAAAGGATTCTTTGCGCGTCTGCGCGAGAGAGGGAAGGGGGAGCGGGAATGAACGTCCGGCTCACTCCGTCCGAAGTGCGCGGAACGGTCACCGCGCCGCCCTCCAAGAGCATGGCGCACCGCGCCATCCTGTGCGCGGCGCTCGCGCCCGGGCGCAGCCGTGTGGACAATCTCGCCTTTTCGCAGGATATTCTCGCCACGCTGAACGCGGTGCGCGCGCTCGGCGCGCGCGTGGAGACGGGGGATTCCTGGGCGGTCATCGACGGCCCGCAGCGCATCGCCGCGCAGGACGGCGTGTGTGTGGACTGCGCCGAGAGCGGTTCCACGCTGCGCTTCCTCATCCCCGTGTTTGCCCAGACGGGCGCGGACGTGCACTTCATCGGCCGCGGCCGCCTGCTCGAGCGCCCGCAGGGCGTGTACGAAGCGCTCTTTGCCGAAAAGGGCGTCGCCTTTACGCATGCGCCCGCGGAAGTCCTCGTGCGCGGCCCGCTCCCGGCCGGGGAGTACGAGGTGGACGGCGGCGTCAGCAGCCAGTTCATCACGGGGCTTTTGCTCGCGCTGCCGCTGTGCGGCGCGCCGTGCCGCGTCACCGTGCGCCCGCCGTTCGAGAGCCGCAGCTATGTGGGTCTCACGCTGCGCGCAATGGCCGATTTCGGCGTGCACATTGCGGAAAACAGAAATACATATTGTATTAATGGAGAAGAAAAATACGTTCCGGCGAATTATGCCGTCGAGGGCGATTACTCGCAGGCGGCATTCTTTGCCGTGCTGGGCGCGGTGTGCGGCGGCGTGACGGTGCGCGGCCTGCGGGAGGATTCCCTGCAGGGCGACCGCGCCATCCTCGACATTCTCGCGCGCTGCGGCGCGTCGTTCACGCGCGAGGGCGGCGCCGTGCGCTTTGAAAAAAGCCGTCTGCACGGCGCGCGCATCGACATCGCGGACTGCCCCGACCTCGGCCCCATCCTGATGGTGCTGGGCCTTTTCTGCGAGGGTGAGACAGTGCTGGAAAACGCCGCGCGCCTGCGCGTCAAGGAGAGCGACCGCATCGCCGCGATGGAAGCCGAGATCCGCAAGCTGGGCGGGCAGATCACGTCGGACGAAAACACCGTCACGGTGCGCGCGTCGCGCCTGCACGCGCCGGACACGGCGCTCGACAGCCACAACGACCACCGCGTCGTCATGGCCATGGCGGTGGCCGCGCTCGGCGCGGGCGTTCCCGCCGTGATCGAAAACGCACAGGCGGTGGCGAAAAGCTATCCCGATTTCTTCGACGTGCTGCGCTCGATCGGGGGAAAGGCGGAGGAACATGGATAAAATGAATTTCTGCATCGTGGGTCTCGGGCTGCTCGGCGGCAGCTACGCGATGGCGCTCACGGAGAAAGGCCACACGGTCACGGCCGTGGACGTGCGCGGAGAGGCCATCGACTGGGCGCGCCGCCGCGGCATCATCACCGAGGGCGCGACGGTGGGCTTCGAACCGCTTCTGGAGCGGGCCGACGCCGTCGTCGTCTGCCTGTATCCGGACATCGCCGCGCCGTGGCTGCGCGAGCACCAGAAACACTTCAAACCCGGCGTGCTCATCACGGACGTGTGCGGCGTGAAGGGGCATTATGTGGACGAGGTGCAGTCCTTCCTGCGCGAGGACGCCGAGTTCATTGCCTGCCACCCGATGGCCGGGCGCGAGGTGAGCGGCGTAGAGTACGCGGATTGTGCGATGTTCCGCGTGGCGAACTTCCTCATCACGCCGACGGCGAAGAACACGCGGCGCGGCATCGCGTTCGCGCACGCGCTGGCGGACGACCTCGGCTTTGCGCGCGTGACGGAGCTCACGTGCGCCGAGCACGACAAGGTCATCGGCTACGTCAGCCAGCTCACGCACGCCATCGCCGTCAGCCTGATGAACGCGAACGACGACCCGCACCTCGTGGACTACACGGGCGACTCGTTCCGCGACCTCACGCGCATCGCAAAGATCAACGACAAGCTCTGGTCGGAGCTGTTCTTCGCCAACCGCGAGGTGCTGTGCGACGAGATCGACGCGTTCACCGCGTCGCTGCTCGATCTGCGCGAGAAGCTAGCGGCCGGCGACGAAGCGGGCCTGCGCGCGCTGTTCGTCAAATCCACCGAGCGCCGCCGCCTGTTTGACAAATGACGGAAAAACGAGAAAAGCCTCCCCGGAAAGGGGAGGCTTTTTGCGTGGGAATTTTATTTGCCCGCGCGGCGCAAAACGAACTTCACCAGCTCGACGATGGGGATCACGAGGATGGCGATGCCCAGCGCGACGAAGTATTCCATCAGGCTGATGTGCGCGAAGCCGAACGCATCGGCGAGGAACGGCACGTACAGGATGACGGTCGAGAGCAGCAGGCTGCCCAGCATCGCGCCCCAGAGCACGACGTTGTGCGTGTTCAGCTGGAACACGCTCTTGCGGCGGCTGCGCATGTTGAACGAGTGGAAGATCTCGGCCATGCTCATCGTGAGGAACGCCATCGTCATGCCGTCGGCGCTCGACGCGATCTCCCACACGCCGCTCTCAATGTAGTGGCCGACAAAGTAGGCGAACAGCGTCAGGATGGCGACCATGATGCCCTGATACGCCACGTCGAATCCGACGCCGCCGGCGAAGATGCCGTCGGTCGACTTGCGCGGCGGGCGCTGCATCACGTCAGGCTCGGGCTTTTCCATGCCCAGCGCCAGAGCGGGGAAGGTGTCCGTGATGAGGTTGATCCACAACAGGTGCACCGGCTGCAGCAGCGTGAAGCCCAGAAGCGTCGCGACAAAGATGCCCAGCACCTCGCTGAGGTTCGAGGCCAGCAGGAACTGGATGGCCTTGCGGATGTTGTCGTAGATGCAGCGGCCCTCGCCGACAGCGCCCACGATCGTGGCGAAGTTGTCGTCCGCCAGCACCATGTCGGCGGCGTTTTTCGTCACATCCGTGCCGGTGATGCCCATGCCGATGCCGATGTCGGCCGCCTTGATGGACGGGGCGTCGTTGACTCCGTCGCCGGTCATGGCCGTGATGCAGCCGCGCTGCTTCCACGCCTTGACGATGCGCACCTTGTGCTCCGGCTGCACGCGGGCGTACACGCCGTAGTGCTCGATGTTGTTCGCGAGCTCTTCATCCGACATGTTGTTGAGGTCCGCGCCTGTCACGGCCTCGGACGCATCCTTCACGATGCCGAGCTCTTTCGCAATGGCCACGGCGGTGTCCTTGTGGTCGCCCGTGATCATCACGGGGCGGATGCCCGCGGCGCGGCACTCGGCCACGGCGGCCTTCACCTCGGGGCGCACCGGGTCGATCATGCCGGCAAGGCCGAGGAACGTGAGATCCTGCTCCAGGAACTCCGGCTCGGAGGAGGAGGGCATTTCCTTCCACAGGCGCTTGGCGCCGGCCATCACGCGCAGTGCGCGGTCGGCCATCGCCTTGTTCTCGGCGAGGATGGCGCTGCGTTTTTCCTCCGTCATCGGCAGCGTCTCGCCGTTCTCCTCATAGTGCGTGCAGCGCTTGAGGATCTCGTCGGGCGCGCCCTTCGTGTACTGCACGAACGTGCCGTCCGGGCACTTGTGCACGGTGCTCATCATCTTGCGGCCGGAGTCGAACGGGGCCTCCGTCACGCGGGGATACTTCTTTTCCAGTTCCGTCTTCGACAGTCCGAGCGACATCGCCCAGTTTACGAGCGCGGCCTCCGTCGGCTCGCCCTCGGCCACGTTCTTGTCGTTCAGATAGGCGTCGCAGCACAGCGCCATGCCGGCCGCGGCGGGGCCTGCCTCGCCGACGTTCGCCGTGACGGTCATCTTGTTCTGCGTCAGCGTGCCGGTCTTGTCCGAGCAGATGACCTGCGCGCAGCCCAGCGTCTCCACCGCAGTCAGGCGGCGGATGACGGCATGGCGCTTGGCCATGTTCGTCACGCCGATGGAGAGCACCACCGTCACGACGGCGGCAAGGCCCTCCGGAATGGCCGCGACGGCCAGCGACACGGCGACCATGAACGTCGAGAGGATCGCTTCACCCGAGAAGCTGCCCGCGCGCAGCAGGCTGAACACGAAGATGAACGCGCAGATGCCCAGCACCGTCCAGCTCAGGATCTTGCCCAGCTGCGCCAGCTTTTTCTGCAGCGGCGTCTGCTCGTCTTCCACCTGTGCCAGGGCAGCGGCGATCTTGCCCATCTCCGTCGTCATGCCGGTGTCGGTCACGACGTACTTGCCGCGCCCGTACACGACGGAGCTGCCCATATACGCCATGTTCTTGCGGTCGCCGAGGGGCACGTCCGAGCCGTCGAGGCCGAGGGCCTCGAGCCTTTTCGTCACGGGCACGCTCTCGCCCGTCAGCGCCGCCTCCTCGATCTTGAGGCTCGCGCTCTCAAGGATGCGCCCGTCGGCGGGGACGGCGTCGCCCGCCTCCAGCACGACGACGTCGCCGGGGACGATCTCCGACGAGTGGATGACCTGCTGGCGGCCGTCGCGCAGCACTTTGCACGTCGCGGCCGTCATTTCCCGCAGCGCTTCAATGGCCTTCTCGGCCTTGCTCTCCTGATACACGCCCAGCACGGCGTTGATGAGCACCACCGCGAGGATGATGATCACGTCCGTGAAGCTCTCGCCCGAGTAGGCGGCCGTGACGCCGGAGATGAGCGCCGCAGCGAGAAGAATAATGATCATCGGGTCTTTCAGCTGGGAGACAAAGCGTTCGAAGAGCGTGATCTTCTTGCCCTCTGCCAGCTCGTTGGGACCGTGTTTTGCAAGGCGCTGTGCCGCTTCGCTGCCGGAGAGACCCGCCTCCGACGTGTTCAGCGAACGCAGGACTTCCTGCGCCTCCTGTTGATACCGTTCCATGTTCCGCTTCCTTTCTTTCTTGTGTGAGGCAAATAAAAAAGACCCACGCGCAGCCGCGTTATGGACTGCGCATGAGTCTCAACATTTCATCTCAGCCAGACCCGCAGCGCGAATCGTGTGTTGACTGAACCCGCGCCTCTTACGCGCGGCGTTTACTCCCTCACGTGTTGCAAACAGTATACTCCGTCCGTGAAACAATGTCAATGGACGAAGTGTAAAAGTGTAAATAATTTGCAATAAAAAAGCGGGCCGCAAAGGGCCCGCAGATGTGCCGTATGAATTACTCGGCAACGCTCTCAGAGGTGGAAGCGCTCTCGGCGGTCAGGCTCGCGGAAGCACTCTCAGAAGTGCTCTCGGCAACGCTGGAATCCTCAGCAACGCTGGAATCCTCGGCAACGCTGGAATCCTCAGCAACGCTCTCGGAAACGGAAGCGCTCTCAGAGGTGCTCACGGAAGCAGCCGTGCTGGAAGAAGTAGCCTCAGAAGAGGAGTCGCCGCCGCAGGCAACGAGGCCCAGGGCCAGAACACAAGCGGCAATGCTGACAGCAAGAATCTTTTTCATGATGTATTTCTCCTTTTTCTTTCTTTATGGATATCTGCACTCGGCGCACAACACCGCAAAAACGGCTGCGCACCTCATGGCACTTTCCCGTGCCTATGGGTGATATCATACCGGGAGCTTGTTAATAATATATGAACAAACAGTGTAAAGGTTGTGTAAAATTGCTATCAAATTGTTTACATGTGCACAAAACAAGTGCGTTTGATTTGTGAAAATCGTCAATTTGACGTCTTGCGAAAAGAGGTACTGTGCTTATAATAGGATAACGGTGCGGATGAATCCGCACGAGACGTCGGACGGGGGGAATCGGGGCGATGCAGACCACGGCTTCGGGAAAAATCGACACATCCGCAAAGGCGCTGGCAAAACTGAGCTGGCCTATTTTTGTGGAGCTGATCTTGCAGCTGCTGGTCGGCAATATGGATCAGGTGCAGCTCAGCCACTTCAACGACACGGCCGTGGCCGCCGTCGGCAACGCCAACCAGATCATCACCGTCGTCATCCTGACGTTCAGCGTCGTCAGCCTCGCGGCGATGATCCTCATCAGCCAGTACCGCGGCGCGGGCGACATGAGCAGCGTCAACCGCATCTACACGCTGTCGGCGCTGTGCAATCTTGTCCTTTCAACAGCCATAGCGGTGCTCATCATTGCGCTGCGCGGGCCGCTGTTCGCCGTGATGCACGTCCCGGCGGAGATTTTGCCCGAGGCGCGGGCGTATCTCGTCATCACCGCCGTCACACTGCCGTTTCAGGCGCTGATGCTCACGTTCTCGGCGTTTTTGCGTGCGGGCGCGCGGATGAAGTCCATCATGGCCATCACCGGTATCGTCAACGTGTGCAACATCCTCGGCAACGCCGTGCTCATCAACGGCGTCGGCCCGCTGCCGCGCCTCGGTGCGGCGGGCGCCGCGCTGTCGTCCAGCATCTTCCGCGTCGTGGGCTTCGCGCTCATGGTGTGGGTGTTCTTCCGCAGCTTCCCGGAGGCGCGCATCGCGCCCTCTCTGCTGCGGCCGTGGCCGCGCGATCTCTTCCGCCGGCTCATCGCCATCGGCGTGCCGTCGGGCGGTGAGAGCCTGTCGTACCAGTTCACGCAGATGAGCTGCCTTGTGTTCGTCAACATGATGGGCACGTATGCCGTCACCACGCGCATGTACACCGTCATGCTCGCGAACTGCATCTACCTGCTCATTTCCGCCGTCAGCCAGGCCGGGCAGGTCACGGTCGGGTATCTCGTCGGCGCGCGCGACCTCGACGGCGCGGACCGCTGCACGTGGCGCATCGTGCGGGCGTTCTGCCCGCTCACCGTCGGCATCAGCGCGCTGGTGTTTCTGGCGGGCCGCCCCATCCTCGGCCTTCTCTCCGGCGACGAGCGCGTCATCGCGCTGGGATGCTCAGTGCTGCTCGTGGAGATCTTCCTCGAGATCGGCCGCTCGTTCAACATCGTGCTCGTGCGCTCATTGCAGGCCGCGGGCGACGTGAAATTCCCCACGCTCATCGGCATCGCCAGCGAGTGGATCGTGGCCGTCGGGCTCGGCTACCTGTTCGGCATCGTGCTGGACTGGGGCCTCGTCGGCATGTGGGCCGCGTTCGCCATCGACGAGAATCTGCGCGGGCTCATTTTCATCATCCGCTGGAAACAGGGAAAATGGCGCTCCATGAAAACCGTATAAGTTCGCTGCATCCCGTCCGTGCCACGCGCGCGGACGGGATTTTTTTGCCGGGGTGTTGACAAAACGCTTCATTGGTGGTATGGTTAGTTACACAAGTAATGAACCAATACACTGAGCGGTGAAACGGAGAAAGGGGCGGATGGATTGAACGCATCATTCAACGAGGCGTCGGCGATCTATTTGCAGATCGCGTCCATGCTGGAGGACGATATCCTGCGCGGCATTCTGGCCGAGGAGGAGCAGGTCCCCAGCACGAACGAGCTGGCGCGGGCATACAGCATCAATCCGGCCACGGCCGCCAAGGGAATCAATCTTCTGGTGGACGAGGGAGTTTTGTACAAAAAGAGAGGGATCGGCATGTTTGTGGCACCCGGGGCGCGCGGCGCCATCGTGCAAAAACGCAAGGACGCATTCTACGAAGCCTACGTCACGCAGCTCGTGCGCGAGGCGAAGGCGCTCGACATCACGAAAGAAGAACTTGCCGCGATGATCGAAAAAGCGGCGCAGGGCTGAGGAGGGGTTTTTATGAAGAAAGAACTGAAGGCAACGGGCGTTGTCAAGCGCTACGGGAAAAAGGAAGTGCTGCACGGCGTGGACGTGTGCATCGAACCGGGCGTCATCTACGGACTGATCGGCCGCAACGGCGCGGGAAAGACCACGCTGATGGGCATTCTCACCGCGCAGAACACGTTCGACGAGGGCGAAGTGACATACGGCGGACAGCCCGTGTGGGAGAACCGCGCGGCGCTCGCGGAGCTGTGCTTTTCGCGCGAGATCCCCACGACGCTGCTGATGGGGCAGAACACGAGCAAGGTGCGCGACTATCTGAGCGCCGCGGCCGTGTACTATCCGCACTGGGACAAGGAGTACGCACAGCGCCTTGTGGACCGGTTCGGGCTCGACCGGAAAAAGAGCGTGAGCAAGCTGTCGAAGGGCATGCTCAGCATGCTCACCATCGTCATCGCGCTCGCGTCGCGCGCGCCGGTCACGATCCTCGACGAGCCGGTCGCCGGTCTCGACGTCGTGGCGCGCGAAGATTTTTACAAGCTCCTGCTCGACGATTACGCCGAGACGAACCGCACGTTCATCATCTCCACGCATATCATTGAAGAGGCGGCCAACGTGTTCGAGCGCGTGCTCGTGTTGCACGACGGCAGGATGCTCGTGGACGCGCCGACGGACGAATTCGTGCAGAGCTTCACGCTCATCACGGGCCACGAGGACGAAGTGGCCGCCGTGTGCAGTGAGCTCGGCGTCTCGCACGCCGTGCACACCGAGCGCATGGGCCGTCAGGTGCAGACGGCCGTGCGCGCCCCGCGCTCCGCGGTTCGCGCCGCCGCCGAAGGGCACGACGTGGACCTCGAGGGCATCAACCTGCAGAAGGCATTCGTCTATCTGACGCAGGCGAACGGGGAGGGAGCGGCATGCTGAAACTGACGGTTTCCCAGCTGCGCTCGCTGATTCTGGGCGCTCTGATGATGGGAGGATGTCTCCTGTTTACGCTTGGCGTGCGCCTGATGAGCCACGGCGAAAGCGACAGCTTTCTGTCCGGCTATGCGCTGGGGCTGATGGTGGCGTACATGGTGCTCATCCCGTTTGTGATGATGCTGACGAACGGCTCGTTCGGCGTGCGTCTGGCTCTCTCGATGGGCGCGGTGCGCCGGGATCTCACCGGGCAGCTTGCCGTGATGAACGCGGTGTTCTGCGCGATGCTGCTCGCGGTGCTGGCGGTCGTGGAAGAGGCGCTGCGCCTGTGGAACGGCGGAGAACCCATCCCGGCCGTCGCGTGGGCGGGAATGCTGGGCCTCGGCCTTGTCTGCGGCGCCGTCGGTGAGGCCGCGGGGGTGCTGGGGCTGCGCTGCCCCGTGCGCGTCGTCGTTCTGGCGGTTCTCGGCACCTGCGCCGTGGGTGTGGTGCTGATCATTTACGTCGTCGCGGGTTTCATACTCAACTTCGGGCCGATGGCGCTGCTGCTCCGCGCGGGCACGGCGGCGGTCTGGGCGGCGGGGTTTGCGCTGCTGGCCGTGCTCTGGGGCATCTTCACCGCCGTGGTGCACCGCCTTGTGAAAATGACGGTCGTGAGCTGAAAGCGGCTGGACAGGAGGCGATTGTATGGTACAATATATCAAAGACGAGCTGCGGCTCGAGTGGAAGGAATATTTCGCCGTCGTGTTCGGCGTTCAGCTGGGCGCATGGCTGATCACGGAGGCCGTCGTGAGACTGCTGCTGCATGAGCCGGTGATGGCGGGCGGCGGCGCGGCCGCGGGCACGGGTCTGTTCATCGTGTTCGTCATGGCGTTCGGCCAGTGCGCGGTGCACTTCGACATGCAGATCAGCATGGGCCGCACGCGGCGCGACGCGTTTCTCTCGCTGCTTGTGTCGCAGCTTCTGCTGGGCGTGTGCTCCGTGCTGTTCAGCGGCGTGCTGTCGGGGCTGTCCGAGGGCGTCGGCGTGCTGGTCGACGGCGCGCGGCGCGGCCTGAACGTCGGGCAGATCATACTGGGGGATCACGCCGCCGTGTGCGCGGCGGGGCTTGTGTGCTGTGTCGCGTTCGGTGTGCTCGCGGGCACGCTGGTACAGCGCTTCGGCCGCGCGGCGTTCTGGGTGCTCTATGCGGTGATGTTCGTCTCGATGCTCCTCGCGGAGCACCTCATGCGCCTGTTTGCGCCCGACACGGGTGCGCTGGGCTTTGTGACGCGCGCGCTCATGCCGCTCGGCGCAGCCGGCCCGGCGGTGCTGCTCGCGGCGGGTGCGCTCGTGTTCGCGCTCGCGGGATGGCTTGTCCTGCGCCGCACGTCCGTGCGCGTGTGACGCGTCCAATCTGAGAAAGAGAAGGTACTTGCTCATGCAGGAGACTCAACCGGACCTCCGCCGGGTGCTCAACCGGACGGGGCTGGCGTTCGCACTGTTTTTCGTTCTGTATCAGGCGGTCCCGACCGTGCTGTCGGCGCTGCTGTCTGCCATCGCGCCCGGCGCGGCGAACAGCCAGATCGTGCAGGCGCTTTTGTCAACGCTGCCGGGCTACATTGTGGGCCTGCCCGCCGTGTGGCTCGTGCTGCGCACCGCGCGCACGCCGTGTCCGGAACAGAAAAAATCCGACCTCACGGCGGCGGAATTCGCCGGACTTGCCGTCGTGTGCATCGGGGCGGTGTTCGTGTTCAATCTCGTGGGCAACGGCATCAACCTGCTGGTCTCGCTCATCAAGGGCTCCGCCGCGGCGAACCTCATCAACACCGTGCTGGTGTTCGACACGCCGGTGCTTGCGCTGATGACGGTCGTCATCGCGCCCGTCGCGGAGGAATTCCTGTACCGCAAGGTGCTGTGGCGCTGGGTGGGCGCGCTCGGCGTGCGCGTGTACGTGTTCACCAGCGCGGCGCTGTTCATGCTCGCGCACGGCAATGTGGTGCAGTACCCGTACACGTTCGTGCTCGGCCTGATCTTCGCCGCCGTCTACGCCAAAACGGGGCGGCTGGTGTATCCGGTCGCGCTGCACATGACCGTCAACTTTATCGGCGGTGTGATGGCGAGCCTTGCCCAGACGAACGCCGTGCTGGCGGGCGTGCTGGGATGGATCTACCTCGTGTGCACGGCCGCGGCCGTCGGGCTGTGTGTGCGGCACCGCGATTTCTTCGAGATGCCGGACGCGCCGGAGCACGCGCTGCATGACGCGATGCACTGTCCGGGGATGCTGCTGTGCACGGCGGTGTCGCTCGCAATGGCAGCCTTTATCATTATCTTCCTGTAAACAAAAGAGAGCGCCGGGACCGTGAAGGTCCCGGCGCTTTTGAATTTTACTGCTGTACGGCGCTCACAAGAACGGATGTTTCGCCGCCTGTTTCCGAGGAAAAGAAGAACAGATAGTGGGGGACGAGAGCGCCGCTGCCGTTGTCCGCATAGCACAGCGCGCGGTGCGTTTCCGCGCCGTCCCCGCCTTCGGCGAGCGCCTCTTCGCGTGCTTCGTCCTCGCTGCGCAGGGTGAGCTCCGTCCCTTCTGTGAGACGCGGCGCGGCGCTCAGCGAAAGCACCGTGCCGTCCTGCGCGAGCGTCGCCGTCACAGCCGTCCGCGTGTAGGCCAGCAGCGACGCGGCGGCGCCGGAATCCTCCCCCGTCCAAAGCCGCACTTCGCGCGCCCCGTCCGCGGACTCGTTTTCGGCGCTGTGCGTCTCGCCGCCGTTGCCGCGCGAGGCCGACCACTGCGCCAGCGCGCCGGATGCGTCTTCATAAGCGAGCCCGGCCTCCGAGGTCAGCGACAGTTCGATGCCGGACGAGCCCGCCCAGACGGCGTACACCGCCCCGCCGGCGACGGCTTCGCCGCTCAGCCAGCTGTCTTCCTGCTGTGTGACCGTGAGCGTCAGGCCCAGCGCATCCGTCAGATTCCGCACGTCGTTCTCAAGGCCGGACGTGTCCGGTTCAAGCAGCGGGAGCGCACCGGGCAGCTCGTCCGCGGCGAGGTCCAGCGTCGGGTTCCCGAGCGCGTCCGCCGGCGCGTCGGCGAGGGCGGCCGTCGCTTCGGATTTGTTCATGCGCCCCTGCGCTTCGGGCGCAGCGTCGAACGCCATCTGCGGCGCGACGTCCTGCGTTTCCTCGGGGGCTGCCGCGGCGGCGTACTGCTGCGCCGTCCCGTTCGTGCTGAGCGATGCGCCGCCGGTGCGCCCCAGAAAGACGGGAGCCGCCAGCGCCAGCACGGCCGCCGCAGCCGCCGCCGTCAGACCGGCGCGGACGGGGAAGCGGCGGGTCTTCGCGCGGGGAGCGGTCTCCTCGGCCTCCATCGCGGCAACCAGTTTTGCTTTCAGCTCCGGCGATGCGGAGACCTTGCCCATGGCGCTGCGGTATTCGTCACAATGCATCGTCAAAGTCTCCTTTCAAAGCGGTTTTCAGCAGCTTGCGCGCCCTCGCCATCTGCGAGAGCACCGTGTTCTGCGGGATGCCGAGGAGCTGCGCGATCTCCTTCGCGCTGTACCCCTCGATATAGTATAAGTAAATAACAGTCCGGTATTTGTCGGGCAGGGCGCGCACCGCGTCCAGCACGGCCGACTCCTCGGGCGTGAACGGGACGCTGAACGATTCGTCCAGCCCCTGCGTGCGGCGCTGCCACGCGCTCTTGAAGTGGTCCTTGCACTTGTTCACCGTGGTGCGCAGAAGCCACGCCTTCTGATGTTCCGCGCTCTCAAAGGACGGCTTTGTGCGCACGAGCGACAAAAACACCTCCTGCGCCACATCTTCGGCGTCGGCGGGGTTCTTCACAAGACCGTACGCCGTGCGGTACACCATGTCGGCGTACGCCTCTACGATCTCGGCCGGGTCGTGCAGCATACAGGCGGACACGGCCCTCACCTCCTCATCTGGATATACGAGACAGCCGCGCAGGATATTGCGCGGTGCTTGTCTTCATTATAACAACGCGCGGGCCGATTGCAACCGCGCGGGGCGAAAAAAGGGACGGAGCCAGGCGCTCCGCCCCTTTTTCGGAAACTCAGAAATAATTCATCGGGTTCGTCAGCGAGCCGTTCACCGTCACCTCGAGGTGGCAGTGGTTGCCCGACGAGTAGCCCGTGCTGCCCACGGTGGCGATCAGCTGGCCGCGCGCGACGTTCGTGCCCGCGCCCACAAGCAGCGACGAGCAGTGCGCGTAGCGCGTCGTCATGCCGTTGCCGTGGTCGATCAGCACGTAGTTGCCCCAGCTGCTGTGCCAGCCGGCCTCGATGACCGTGCCGGAGTCACACGCGTAGATGGGCGTGCCCGCGGGCGCGCAGATGTCTGTGCCGCGGTGGCCGCCCTGGCCGAACTGCGTGGTGATGTAGGAATAATTCGGAACGGGGAACGACAGAACGCCGGAGCCCACCTGACCGGAGAACTCCACGTAGCCCGGGCGCTCCTTGGTGCCGATCTCAACGATCTTGTCCTGCGCGGGCGTCGTGACCGTCTCCGACAGGATGCGCGTCTCCACGACGACGCCGTCCACCGTCACGATGTCGGCCGTCACTTCCTTCTCGCCGTTGATGCCGCGCTGGACGGTGCGCTGCGAACCCTTGTACAGTTCATCCGTCTCCTGCTCGATCGTGTTGTACTCGATCGTCTCGGTGTACGTTTCGGTGCGGATGAGTTTTGTCTGATACAGCCCCGACTGCTCCATCGCGGTGTTGATGGCGGAGAAGTCACCGATCGAAGACGTGAAGTAGATACCCGGCACGAGCGTGATCTCGCGCACGAACTCGGCGCGCGCGCCGTCGCCGCCCGCCGCGGCGGCCGCCTCCAGACGCTGCGTCAGCAGCGTGTTCAGGTCGTTGTACGTCTCGGTGCAAACGCCCATCAGCGTGCCGTCCACGTAGATGCCCGTGGCCTCCTGGATCTTCTCGCTGCTCGTCTCGATCAGCCGGTTCGCGATCGTCGAGGCGTCCGCGCGCGCGGCCGTGTTGACGCTCGCCAGCTTGAAGGTCGGCAGCGCCGACCACTCCTCGTCCGAGTCGGCCGCGATGATGCGGCTCTTGATCAGCTGCTGCGCATTCTCCCACACCGTCTCGTTCGCGACGTAGCCGAGGAACGTGCCCTCATACGTCACCGACAGCGAGTACTCGGTGCTCACCACGGAGTGCACCGTGAACAGGAACGCCGCGGCCGCCGCAATGGGCAGAAGATAGCTCAGCGCGGAAAAGATCAGGCGGTGGTAGATGCGCACGCCGCGCTTGACGTACGCGATGCCCGCGGCCTTCGGGCGTTCCTCGCCCTCTTCGCGCGCCGTCTGCACGGCCTGCCGCGCGTGGGAGAGCCCGACGGCCAGCCGGACGACGGGTTCGACGAAATCGTGCTGCAATCCGAGCAAAAACCGGTGCGCCGCCGTCAGACCCGCGCGGCCGAACAGCATCACGCCGAATACGATCCAGTGCACAAACCGGTGCACGAAGCGCATCAAAAGCACAAACAGATATTCCGTCTGCTGGCCCACGCGGTACAGCATCTGGCCGATCGCGTTGAACAGTACGCGCCGGGGCACGCGCCGGTCCGCGCGGCGCAGCTCCACGATGGCGGAGTCGTTCTCTGCGCGCTGCATCGCGCCCGCGAACTTCAAAAGCGCGTCGTTCAGGCGTCTGCGCAGCGTGCGGCGCGCGGCGGGCTGTTTGCCGGTGCCGGCCGCTTTTTCACTGCCGGCGCCGGGCGTTTCCCGCTCGGGACCCGCGCCCTGTATCTGGTCGGACATTCGTCCGCCTCCCTTCGAAATTTGCTGTGGCCGTCACTTCACGGCCGCCGACGACCCGTTCACCAGTTTGGCGGGGTCGACGCTCTGATTTCCCACGCGCACTTCAAAGTGCACGTGCGGTTTTTCGGTGTATCCCGCGATGCCCGAGACGCCCACCTGCGTGCCCTGCGCGACCATGTCGTTCACGCTGCACGTCACCTCCGCGAGGTGGAACAGGTAGCTCTTGATGCCCGCGCCGTGTTCGATGACGACGGTGCCGCCCGTGCGGTCAAGCCATCCGGCGTACACCACGCGCCCGGCCGCCGGGGCCGTCACGGGCGTGTTGATGGACACCGACAGGTCGATGCCCGTGTGGCGCGACTCTTCGCCCGTTGCGCCGTCGGTGACGAACGCCCCGTACGGTACGGTCGCGACGCCCGTGGCCACGGGCCACTTCCACTGGCCGTCGAAATACAGCTCGCCGTCGTGGATGCCGTACACACCGTACATCGCGTCGTTGAATGCTTTCAGAGCGGCCGCCGAGCCCGCGGCGGACTGCTTCATCGCGTCCGACAGCGTCTCCGTCACCTTCTCGAACGACGCGCCCGACACCGTGACGGCCAGCGTCCCGGTCGTGTCGCCGCACGTCACCGTCACGGGCCACTCGCCGCCGCTCTTGTTGTAGTGCACGCCCAGCAGCGCTTCGTATCCCGTGTCGGTCGGCACGAAGTACGCGGGCGAGAGTTCCGTTTCGATCGTCGGCACGCTGCCGTCGAGGATGCCCTCCACGCGCACGACCACCACGTCGCCCTGAAGCGCGGACGCGGGTTCGACCGTGATCTGCGGCACGGCCTTGAGCGTGAATTCCGCCTCAAACACATACGTCCCGTGCGGGCCGTTCGCCCGCTTCGGCGTGACCTGCGCCGTCACGCGCAGCGTGTAAGTCCCGTTTGCGGGGAGCGTCAGCACACCGCTGCCGGACACCGACGCGACGGACTGCCCGTCCCGAAACGCCTCGGCGGAAACGACGTCCGCCCCCGTGACGGCGAGCTCCGGAACGGCTGTTCCGATCGTGCCCAGCTGCATCACGCTGCCCTGCGTCTCGTCCGTGCGTTCGAACAGATCGCCCAGAACGGGCGTTGTCCACGTCACGGAGGGGCTTTTCAGCTCCGCGCCGGCGAACGATGCCGTCACCTGCGACGGTTCGGGCGCGGCCATGCGGTACATGAGATACAATGCGCCGCCCAGAACGGCGCACAGAAACAGGAGCACCATCAGCACCCAGACGAAAAATTTCGCGATGCGTCCCATGACGCGCACCTCCCCTCGCGCGCGGAAACGCCGCGGCGCGGTTCTTACAATCTTCTTTATTCTACCACATCGGGCTGCAAAGCGCAAATCAGGCCGTGTGTGCGGCGCTCGGATGTGAAAATGTGTGCGTCCGGAATGAAAAAAGATGCACAATTTGTCACAGTATGCTATACTAATATCCGAATAACCTTCAGTCAGGGGGAGGAAACACGATGACGGAGCTGGATGCCGCGCGTCGCACGATCGACGAAGTGGACGCCGAGATGGCGCGGCTGTTCTGCGAGAGGATGCGCGCCGTGGAAGCGGTGGCCGCATATAAAAAGGAAAGAGGGCTGCCCGTCCTCGACGCCTCGCGCGAGGAGGCGGTCGTGGCGAAGAACCGCGCCCGGCTTCCGGACGCCGAAGCGGACAGGCTCGGCGATCTGTACGAGGATTTCCTTCGCCACAATATGGCGCTGTCGCGCGCGCTGCAAAAGCGGCTTTTGGCGCGAGACGCCGTGGCGTATCAGGGCGTGGAGGGCGCGTTCGCGCACCTCGCGCTGCGCCGTCTGTATCCGCACGCGCGCGCCGTGGCGTTCGCCACCTGGCGCGACGCCGTCGAGGCCGTGTCGGACGGGCGCGTCGAGGCCGCCGTGCTGCCGTTTGAAAATTCCAACGCGGGCGACGTGTCGGCCGTGCTCGATCTGTGCTACGCGCACGAGGAGCTGTACGTCTCGCGCGTGTTCGACCTGCCCGTGTCGCAGAATCTGCTGGGTGTGCCGGGCGCGACGCTCGCGGACGTGAAGACGGTCGTCTCGCACCCGCAGGCGCTGGCGCAGTGCGCGAAATTCCTGCGCATGCTCGGCGCCGAGACGAGCGAATATCCCAATACGGCCGTCGCCGCGAAACACGTGCACGACACGGGCGACAGGTCGCTCGCGGCCATCGCCTCGCCTGAGACGGCGGAGCTCTACGGCCTCGTAGTGCTCGCGCCCGACATCGCCGAGACGAGCGACAACACCACCCGCTTCATCGTCGTCACGCGCGAACAGCCGCAGAAGGGCGGCCGGTTCTCGCTGCTTTTCACCGTGGAGCACGCGGCGGGCATGCTCGCGCGCGTCATCCGCATCATCGGCGAGTTCGGCTTCAACATGGAGAGCATCAAGAGCCGCCCCATGCCGCACGTGCCGTGGGAATATTATTTTTACACCGAGCTGGTCGGGCAGCCGTCCGACGAGCTTCTCACCGCCCTGCGCGGCGTGTGCAAGACCATGCGCGTGCTGGGCGTATACGACAGGGAGTGAATCATTATGAAACTGACCATGCGGCTCGGAGAGCGGAGCTATGACATCATCATCAAGGCGGGCGCGCTCAACCATGTGGGCGAGCTGACGAACCTGCGCCGCCGCGCGCTCGTCGTCACCGACGACGGCGTGCCGCCCCAATACGCGCAGACCGTCGCCGCCCAGTGCAGCGAGGCGAGCATCGTCACCGTGAAGCAGGGCGAGGGCTCGAAGAGCATGGCCGGTTTCGAGCAGGTGCTCACGGCGGCCATGGAGGCCGGGCTGCGCCGTTCCGACGTTATCATCGCGGTCGGCGGCGGCGTCGTGGGCGACCTCGCGGGCTTCGCCGCGGCATCGTACATGCGCGGCATCGACTTCATCAACTGCCCCACCACCACGCTCTCGCAGGTGGATTCATCCATCGGCGGCAAGGTGGCCATCAACCTCGGGGACACCAAGAACATCGTGGGCGCGTTCTGGCAGCCGCGCCTCGTTGTGGCCGACACCGCCGCGCTCGACACGCTCACCCCGCGCCACTACGCCAACGGACTGGCCGAGGCCGTGAAATCCGGCCTCATCGCGGACGCCCAGCTGTTCGAGCTGTTCGAGAACGGGGATGCGCACGAGAAGATCGAGGAGATCATCACCCGCAGCCTCGTGGTGAAAAAGAACATCGTCGAGCGCGACGAGCGCGAGGGCGGCCCCCGTGCGGCACTCAACTTCGGCCACACGCTCGGCCACGCCGTCGAGAGCTTCGAGGGCCTCGGCGGGCTGTATCACGGCGAGTGCGTCGCGCTGGGCATGCTGCCCATGATCGACGACTCCGCGCTGCGCCAGCGCCTGCGCGCCGTGTGCAAGAAGCTCGGCCTGCCCGCGCGCGTCGACTACGACGGCGACCGCGTGCTCGACTACATCCGCCGCGACAAAAAGGCAGGCGGCGAGGGCGTCAAGACCGTCCGCGTGCGCGAGGCGGGGCAGTATTACTTTGAATACGCCACGTTCGACGAACTGCGCGCGCTGGCAAAGGAGGGCATCCGATGAGAGACACGTACGGCGACGCCGTCACGCTCACGCTCTTCGGCGAGAGCCACGGCGCGGCCATCGGCGCGGTGATCGAGGGTGTCGCGGCGGGCACGCCGGTGCGCGAGGACTTCCTCGCATCGCAGATGGAAAAGCGCGCGGCCCGCACGAAGTTGTCCACAGCCCGGCGAGAGCCGGACAAGGTGCGCTTTCTCTCCGGCGTGAAGGACGGCTTTGCCACCGGCACGGCCATCGCGCTCACGATCGAAAACACGAACACCCGCAGCGGGGACTACGCGAAGACCGCGAACCTCGCGCGGCCCGGCCACGCCGACTTCACGGCGCAGGCCAAATACCGCGGCTTTCAGGACGCGCGCGGCGGCGGCCATTTCTCCGGCCGCCTGACGGCGCCCGTCGTCGCCGCGGGAGCCATTTTCCTTGATATGCTCGCGGCGAAAGGCGTCTGCGTCGCGACGCACCTCGCCCAGTGCGGCGGCGTGTCCGACGCGCCGTTCTCCGACGATCCGGACGAACTGCGCCGCCAGATGGCCGCGCTGAACGCGGCCGAGGGCCCGCTCGCCGTGCTGGACGCGGAGCGAGGTGAAGAGATGCGCCGCGCCATCGAAGCGGCTGCATCCGAGGGCGATTCCGTCGGCGGCGTGCTGGAGACCGTCGTCACCGGCCTGCCCGCCGGGCTCGGCGAGCCGTTTTTCACGAGCGTGGAATCGAAGCTCGCGGCGCTGCTCTTCTCCATGCCCGCCGTGAAGGGCGTGGAGTTCGGCGCGGGATTCGGCTTCGCATCCCTGCGCGGCAGCGAGGCGAACGACGCGTTCGTCCCGCGCGCGGGGCGCATCGCCACCGCGACGAACCGCAACGGCGGCGTCAACGGCGGCATCACGAACGGCATGCCGCTCGTGCTGCGCACGGCGGTCAAACCCACGCCCAGCATCTACAAAGCGCAGAACACCGTCGATCTCGAGACGGGCGAGCCCGCCGTGCTGCGGCTCGAGGGCCGTCACGACCCCTGCATCCTGCCGCGCGCGCGCGTCGTGCAGGATTCGCTCGCGGCGTTCGGCCTGGTCGACTTGTGCGCCGTGGCGCTCGGCGTGCGCTGGCAGGAGGACGCGATATGGAATACGGTCTGATCGGCGGCGCGCTCGGCCACAGCTATTCGAAGCTCATCCATGAAAAGCTGGCGGATTACACCTACGAGCTGCATCCGCTGCCCACGGAGGCCGAGGCGCGGCGCTTTCTCGAAGAGCGCGCATTCCGCGCCATCAACGTCACCATCCCCTACAAGCAGCTCGTGATGGAGTACTGCGGCGAGATCGACCCCGCCGCGCGCGCCATCGGCGCGGTGAACACCGTCGTCAACGACGGCGGCGTGCTGCGCGGCTGGAACACCGACTACGCGGGCTTCCTCTACATGGCGGACCGCGCGGGAGCGGACTTCAAGGGCAAAACCGTGCTCGTGCTCGGCACGGGCGGCACGCAGCGCACCGTGTGCGCCGCGGCAAAAAACCGGGGCGCGGCGCGCGTTCTGACGGTCAGCCGCCGGAAAACGCCCGACACGCTCACCTACGACGAGGCCGCCCGCACGGACGCGCACATCGTCGTGAACACCACGCCCGCGGGGATGTACCCGCACAACGGCGAGTGTCTGCTGAACCTGTCGGGCTTCGAACACCTTGAGGCCGTGCTCGACGTCGTGTACAATCCGTTCGAGACGCGGCTTCTGTTTGAAGCGCGCCGCCTCGGCGTGCGCACGGGCGGCGGCCTGCCGATGCTCGTCGCGCAGGCGAAATACGCCGCCGAATACTTCACCGGGCGCGCCATCGACGACGCTGTCATCCCGGACATTGCATCCGACATCTTTGCCGACCGCGCGAACCTCGTTCTCGTGGGGATGCCGTCCTCGGGCAAGTCGAGCGTCGGCAAGGGATGCGCGAAACTCCTCGGCAAGCGCTTTGTCGACCTCGACGAGGAGATCGAGCGCCGGTCGGGCCGGCGCATTCCGGACATCTTCGCCGAGGACGGCGAAGCGGCGTTCCGTGCGCTCGAGCGCGCGGTGTGCGCCGATGTGACAAAGGAGTCCGGCCTTGTCGTCGCCACGGGCGGCGGCGCGGTGCTCGACGGCGAAAACGTGCGCTGCATGCGCCAGAACGGCGTGGTCGTGTGGCTGAAACGCCCGCTCGAAGCGCTCGACGTGGGCGGTTACCGCCCGCTGTCGAAGAGTACCGAGGCGCTGCGCGAGATGGAAGCGCGCCGCACGCCGCTGTATTCCGCGGCCGCGCACGCGGTGGTGGAGAACACCGGAACATTCGAACAGACGGTGGAATCCGTCAAGGAGGCGTTTTATGAAATTTCTCGTCGTCAATGGGCCTAACATCAACATGCTGGGCATCCGCGAGCCGGGTATCTACGGCCGCGACACCTACGCCTCGCTGATCGCGAAGATCGAGGACGAGGCAAAGCGTCTCGGCGTGGACGTCGAGTGCTTCCAGTCGAACCACGAGGGCGCTCTGGTGGACGTCATCCAGAACGCGTACGGACGGTTCGACGGCATCATCATCAACCCCGCGGCCTACACGCACACGAGCGTCGCCATTCTCGACGCGCTCAAGGCCGTCGGAATTCCCGCCGCGGAGATCCACATCTCCGACGTGACGAAGCGCGAGGACTTCCGCCAGATCAGCTACGCGGGCATGGCCTGCCGCTGGCACTTCATCGGCGAGGGGCTCGACGGCTACCTCCACGCGATGCGCGTGATGAAAGAGGAATTACAATAAGTAGAATCATATAAGAACATTACAAAGAGGGGAACCGGAAATGATCATCAGCACCAAACGCGGCACACCGGCCGCGGAACTTGACCGCATTATTCACGAATTCGAAGCCAAGGGCCTGTCCGTCACGATGATCCGCGGCACGGACTACAACGTGTTCGGCCTTGTGGGCGACACGACGATCCTCGACGAGAAGAGCATCCTTGCGAACCCGTACGTGGAGAACGTGCAGCGCGTGTCCGAGCCGTACAAGAAGGCGAACCGTCTGTTCCATGAGGCGGACACGATCGTGGACGTGGCGGGTGTGAAGGTCGGCGGCAAGGAGAAGATCGTCGTGATCGGCGGCCCGTGCAGCGTCGAGGGCGAGGAGCAGATCGTGCAGGTGGCGCGCGACGTGAAGGCCGCGGGCGGCAGCATGCTGCGCGGCGGCGCGTACAAGCCCCGCACGTCTCCGTATGCGTTCCAGGGGCTCGGCACCGAGGGCATCCTTGACATGGTGAAGGCGCGCGAAGCGACGGGTCTGCCCATCGTGAGCGAGCTGATGAGCGAGGACCGCATCGACGAGTTCGAGGAATACGTCGACCTCGTGCAGATCGGCGCGCGCAACATGCAGAACTTCCAGCTGCTCAAAGCCGTCGGCAAGATGAAAAAGCCGGTGCTTCTGAAGCGCGGACTTGCGAACACCATCGAGGAGTGGATCATGTCGGCCGAGTACATCATGGCGGGCGGCAACGAGAACGTCATCTTCTGCGAGCGCGGCATCCGCACGTTCGAGAAGTACACGCGCAACACGCTCGACCTCTCGGTCATCCCCATCCTGAAGGAAAAGACGCATCTGCCCGTCATCATCGACCCGTCGCACGCCACGGGCAACTGGCGCTATGTGGAGAGCATGTCCCTCGCGGCCATCGCGGCGGGTGCAGACGGCCTTATCATCGAAGTGCACGAGACCCCCGAAAAGGCGTGGAGCGACGGCGCGCAGAGCCTCAAGCCGGACAAGTTCCGCTCGGTCATCGAAAAAGGCCGCGCCATCGCCAAAGTCGTCGGCCGCGATCTTTAAACAGGCGTAACCTTCCCTTTATTGCCGTCCCCAGCGGGCGGGGAGAGGGGTGCGTCCCCATTTGCGTCCCCGGCGGGCGGATACGCTTTCGCCTCCCCTTGGAGGGGAGGTGGGTGAGCGCAGCGAACCCGGAGGGGTGCATTCTGTGCCCCACTGGAATCAAGAACTCATATAATAAAACCCACAGATTCGTTTGGATCTGTGGGTTTTATAGTTTTATTCGTTTGGTACGATCATGGTTGTCAACGATTTTTTCTGTTCTTCGGTCGGGAGCTTTAACTTGCCGTTGTTTACAAGCTCTTTCATGCAATGTAAAATGAACCAACTATCGGCGAAGAACATGTATTGCAGTCCGAATTTCTGCATTTTGTGCAGGTGCTTCGGTGTTTCATTCAGAACCGCTTTGACAAATGATTCTTTCATTGTTCGCAATTCAGCCCAATGTGCAGATTTTCTTAGGAGTACAGTTTCATTCTGGCTGGCTGCAAAGTGAAAGGGAGAGGCTGCTTCCCTGTGGCGCCTCTCCCTCCCGGCGGGATTTTTTTTATGTCAGATTCTGCTTCGCCGCGCGATAGGCGGCGAGGATGTCGCGGCGCGCGGTGACGGCGAGCTCCTTTTCTGCGGCGGGCACGCCCGCGAGCGGATAGGGGATGCCGAGCGCCTTGTACTTCGCCTCGCCCATCGTGTGATAGGGCAGCACGTCGAGCGCCTTGACGTTCGACAGCGTTGCGAGAAACTCCCCGAGCGCCTTGTGCATCTCCGGCGAATCCGTCACGCCCGGCACGACGACGTGCCGCACCCACACGGGGATGCCGCGGCCGCTCAGATGGCGCGCGAACGCCAGAATGTTCCCGTTGCCGTGCCCCGTCAGGCGGCGGTGCGCGTCCGCTGCGACCTCCTTGATGTCCAATAGGACGAGGTCGGTGTGGTCGAGCACGGCGTCAACTTTCTCCGGGTGCTCGGGCGAAAACGTGATGCCGGATGTATCCAGGCACGTGTGGATGCCTTCTTCGTGCGCCTTGCAGAACAGCTCCGCGACGAACTCCGGCTGCAAAAGCGGTTCGCCGCCCGTCACCGTGAGGCCGCCCCGCTTGTAGAACGCGCGGTTTTTGTCGTACAGCGCCAGCAGCTCGTCCGCCGTCGTCGGCGTGCCGCCGTCCGGCGCCCAGGTGTCCGGATTGTGGCAGTACAGGCACCGCATCGGGCAGCCCTGCATGAATACGACAAACCGGATGCCCGGCCCGTCCACCGTGCCGAAGCTCTCGGTGGAGTGGATGCGTCCCGTCAGCGCCATAAGAATTCCTCCTCAAACAATGCGCGGCGCCGGTGTCCCGGCGCCGCAGATTGGTACAGATTTGTCCTTTTACATCGACTCGTGGAACGTGCGGGCGATGACCTCGTTCTGCTGCTCGCGGGTGAGCTTCACGAAGTTCACCGCGTAGCCCGACACGCGCACCGTCAGCTGCGGGTACTTCTCGGGGTGCGCCTGCGCGTCCAGAAGCGTCTCCTTCGTGAACACGTTGACGTTCAGATGGTGGCCGCCCTTCTCGGCGTAGCCGTCGAGCATCGTCACCAGGTTGTCGATCTGCTGTTCATTGGCATGCATGAAAAATCCCTCCTTAGGATGAAAAGCGGTTCAGTCTTCCTCCGGGGCGTCGAGCCCCTCGTGCAGCGTGGGCGTGCGGCACGACGCGCACGCGGCGTCGCACACGGTCACGTGTTCGACGTCCGCCTTGCCGTCTCCGCTCACGCTCACATTCACATGCCCCACGCCGCTTTCCACCGCGCCGTCCAGCTGCGCGATGATGTCGCGGATGAGGTCTTCGCGATCAGTGTTCGGCATCGAGGTCGATGTCCGTCTCCAGATCGCCCGCGAACACGGTCAGGTCCTTGCCGAGCGCGTTCGGAACGATGGAGAAGGTGTTCGAGATGCCGTCCTGAGCCGCCGAGAACGGCAGCTTTGACACGCTCGACAGGCTGGACACTGCGCCGTGCGCGTCGCGGCGGTGCATCGGGTTCGCACCCGGCGCAAACGCCTCGCCGCGCTTGCGGCCGTCGGGCGTGGAGCCGGTATTCTTGCCGTACACGACGTTGGACGTGATGGTCAGGATGCTCGTGGTCGGGATGCCGCCGCGGTAGGTGTGGTTTCCGCGCACGTAGTTCATGAACAGGTTCACGATGTCCACGGCGATGGAGTCCACGCGGTCGTCGTCGTTGCCGTATTTCGGGAAATCACCCTCAACTTCATAATCCACGACAACGCCGTCCTCGTCACGGATGCACTTGACCTTCGCGTATTTGATGGCCGACAGCGAGTCCGCCACGACGGACAGGCCCGCGATGCCGGTGGCGAACCAGCGCGTGACCTTCTTGTCGTGCAGAGCCATCTGCAGCTTCTCATAGCAGTATTTGTCGTGCATGTAGTGGATGATGTTCAGCGCGTTGACGTACACCTGCGCCAGCCACTTCATCATGTCCTTGTACTTGTCCATGACGTCGTCGTAGTCGAGGTACTCGCCCGTGACGGGGCGGTACTTCGGGCCGACCTGCTTTTTCGTGATCTCGTCCACGCCGCCGTTGATGGCGTACAAAAGGCACTTCGCGAGGTTCGCGCGCGCGCCGAAGAACTGCATCTCCTTGCCCACGCGCATCGAGGACACGCAGCACGCGATGGCGTAGTCGTCGCCGTGCGTCACGCGCATCAGGTCGTCGTTTTCATACTGCACCGAGGAGGACTCGATGCTCGTCTTGGCACAGAAGCGCTTGAACGGCTCGGGCAGGCGGGTGCTCCACAGGACCGTCAGGTTGGGTTCGGGCGCCGTGCCGAGGTTCTGCAGCGTGTGCAGATAGCGGAACGACATCTTCGTCACCATGTGGCGTCCGTCGATGCCCATGCCGCCGATGGACTCCGTCACCCACGTCGGGTCTCCGCTGAACAGCTCGTTGTACTCGGGCGTACGGGCGAATTTCACCAGACGCAGCTTCATGATGAAGTGGTCGACGAACTCCTGGATCTCGCTCTCGGTGAACACGCCGTGCGCGAGGTCGCGCTGAGCGTAGATGTCGAGGAACGTCGAGGTGCGGCCGAGGCTCATCGCCGCGCCGTTCTGCTCCTTCACGGCCGCGAGGTAACCGAAGTACAGCCACTGGATGGCCTCCTGCGTGTTGCGCGCGGGCTGCGAGATGTCAAAACCGTAGATCTCGCCGAGCTTTTTCAGGTCTTCCAGAGCGCGGATCTGCTCGCTGAGCTCCTCGCGCTCGCGGATGACGTCGGAGTACATGATCGTGCGGGTCGTGTCCTTCTGGTGCTTCTTGTCCTCGATCAGACGGTCCACGCCGTACAGCGCCACGCGGCGGTAGTCGCCGATGATGCGGCCGCGGCCGTACGCGTCGGGCAGACCCGTGATGATGTGGCTCGAGCGGCACGCGCGCATCTCCGGCGTGTACGCATCGAAGACGCCGGCGTTGTGCGTTTTGCGGTGCACGGTGAAAAAGTTCACGATCTCCGGATCAACTTCATACCCGTTCTCGGCGCATGCTTTCTGCGCCATGCGGATGCCGCCGTACGGCTGCAAAGAGCGCTTGAAGGGCTTGTCCGTCTGGAAGCCCACGATCGTCTCCTTGTCCTTGTCGAGGTAGCCCGCGGGATGCGACGTGATCGTCGAGATCACGCGCGTGTCCATATCCAGCACGCCGCCGGCCTCGCGCTCGGCGCGCGTCAGGTCCATCACCTGGGCCCACAGCTCCGTGGTGCGCTGGGTCGGCCCGGCGAGAAATTCGTCGCCGCCGTCGTAAGGCGTATAGTTCTTCTGGATGAAATCACGCACGTTGATTTCTTTCTCCCACACGCCGGGTACAAAATCTTTCCACTGTTCTCGCATATACAGCCTCCTGTGGTGCACATAATGTGTCGTTTGAACGCATACACATATACAATATCGTATTTGCGTTCAAAAGTCCAGAGTGAGTTTGCGTTAGGGTGAACTAACCCTCGATGTAATTATACCATTTAAGTACAGTTTGTCAAGCCCTCCGGCGAAGGAACAAAAGGAAGCCGTTGCGGCGCTTGTGTCCGCGGGGCGCATATGCTATGATGAAATTGTGAAAACCCGGTGAAAACCGCAAAGGGGGCAATGCCATGAAATACAGCAAGACAATGCGCGCGGCGGCTTTTACGCTCGCAGCGGCGCTCGCGATGGGCCTTTCCGGCTGCGCAAAACAGCCGTCCGAACCGGCGCAGGGCGGCCAGAGCAGTCAGGCCACGGCAGAGGTGGTGCGGCAGCTTCTCGTGCAGCCGCAGGAGCCGCTGAACGATACCTCCCTCACGCCCGCCGTCCCGGCGTACACGGTGGCGGACGATTTTTCAAACGTCATCAACTTTTCCGATTTTGAGTACATGCTCGGCGACGACGCGCGTCAGATGCTGCTGGAAAACGGCTTTGTCGTGCTGCCCGGATACAGCGAAGAGTTCTTCTCCGGCTACGAGATGAACCGCTACGGCCTGATCCCGAACTTTATCACGACCGATTCGATGATGCACACGTATCATCTCTTTTTCAGCCGCCTGTTGAAAGGCATTGAAAAGACGCAGTTCATCGCGGACCTCACGGCCATCGGCACGGAGATGCAGGCGGCGAGCCTCGCGCAGCTCGAAGCGCTGCGCGGCACGGTGTGGGAGAACGCGGCAAAGCGGAACGCGGCGTTCTTCGCCGTCGGTCTTGCGCTGCTGGACGGCGGCGCGTCCGTGCCCGCCGAAGTGGCGGACGTTGTCGGCGCGGAGCTGGCGCTTATCTCGGCGGCCGCGGGCATCGAGAACTCGCCCGTCATGAACCTCGGCGGCTCGGAATCGCCGATTCAGGAGGACTACACGCAGTACGCTCCGCGCGGCTATTACACGACGAGCGAAGAGCTGTCGGCATATTTCCGCGCGATGATGTGGTACGGCCGCCTGACGTTCCGTCAGAGTGACGAGGACCAGACGCGCAGCGCGCTGTTGATGACACTGGCGCTCACGGGCGACGCCAGGACCGCGTGGGAGCGCATCTACACCGTCACCGCGTTCTTCGCGGGCGCGAGCGACGACCCCGGCCCCTTCGAGTACCTCCCGCTCATCGAAGCGGCGTACGGCGGCGTGCCGGAGGCATCGGAACTGGCGGGAAAGGACAAGGAGTGGCAGTCGTTCCGCAACGCCGCGGCCTCGCTGCCCGCACCGGCCATCAACTCCATCCCCATCTACGACACCGAGGACAACGAGACGGCCACGAAGGGCTTCCGCTTCATGGGCCAGCGCTTCACGCTCGACGCGTCCGTCTTCCAGCAGCTCATTTATGATAAGGTGGACGCGGCGGCCGACGGCAGCCAGCGCATGCTGCCCTCTCCGCTCGACCTCCCCGCGGCGCTCGGCTCCGACGAGGCGCTCTCGCTCGCGCAGCAGGAGGGCGCGTCGGAATATCCCGGCTACGACGAAAACATGACGCAGCTGCGCGAAGCGTTCGCCGAAGCGCCCGAGACGGTGTGGTCGGCGAGCCTGTACGGCAGCTGGCTGAACACGCTGCGCCCGCTGCTCGAAGTGAAAGGGGAGGGCTGGCCGCAGTTCATGCAGAACACCGCGTGGACGCAAAAGAACCTCAGCTCGTTCCTCGGCAGCTGGGCCGAGCTCAAGCACGACACGGTGCTCTACGTCAAGCAGAACTACGCGGAGATGGGCGGCGGCCCCATCGAGGAAAAGGACGACCGCGGCTGGGTCGAGCCGGAGCCGGTGCTCTTCGGCCGTCTGGCGCAGCTGTCGCAGGCGACTGCCGACGGTCTCGCCGAGTACGGCGTGCTGTCCGACGCGGACGCGGAAAACCTCTCCCGCATGGCCGAGCTCTCGAAGCAGCTCATGACCATCGCGGAGAAAGAACTGAAAAACGAAGCGCGCACCGACGAGGAGTACGAGCTCATCCGCACGTTCGGCGGCCAGCTCGAGCACTTCTGGCGCGAGGCGCTGAAAGATGAAAAGCAGGACGGCAGCGAGCTGTACACGACCGATTTCCCGGCCGCCATCATCGCCGACGTCGCGACCGACCCGAACGGCAGCGTACTGGAGGTCGGCACGGGGCGCATCGACACCATCCTCGTCATCGTCGACGTGGACGGCGCGCTGCGCATCGCCCAGGGCGGCGTGTTCTCGTTCTACAGCTTTGAGCAGCCCCTCGCCGAGCGTTTGACGGACGAGACGTGGCGCACGATGCTCGGCATCGACCCCACCATCGGCAGCGACGGCTATATGCACTTCGCCGATGCGTCTGAAATCGAGCGCCCGTGGTGGGTGAGCGGCTTTGCCGCGCTCGGCGCATGACAGGCCGAAACGATGATACCATGCGCCGCCGCACTGTTTTCGGCGCGGCGGCGCTGCTCTTGTGCGTGTGCGCGGCCGTGTGCGGTCTTGTCCATGACGGCGCATTCCTCGCGCGCTGGCAGGATCTGCAGATTTCGTGCGACCTCGACGGCGACGGCGCGCCCGAGCGCATCGCGGTGGAAGACCGCGCCGTGCGCATCGAGCAGGAAGGGCAGACGGTTTGGACGGGGGACGCGTCGTGGCTTGCGGAGAGCGCGCTGTGCGGCGACGTTGACGGCGACGGGCAAAACGAGCTCGCGCTGCTCGTGTGGAAGCGCGGCAGCTACGGGCCGTCCCGTCCGTTCTGGGCTGAGGGCGACGACCCGCTCTACTCGCAGCACATCTTCCTCTTCCGGTGGGAGCGCGGCGGGCCGAAGCCGTTCTGGATGTCGTCGGCGCTGCGCCCGCAGGTGGCAGCGTGGTCGCTCGACGCGGACGGCACGCTCGCCATCCTCACAAAGGAGGGCGAGGACACGCGCTGGCGCTGGGTCACGTGGGGGCTCGAGCGCGTGGACGCGCCGCGCCTGCCGTACTGAGCTTTTTAAATAGCAAACGAGCGCCCCGCCCGGGAGTCCCCGGGCGGGGCGCTTTTGCGTGAAGAGTTCATTCCATGTCCAGTTCGATCGGCGGGTCGAGAGGGTTTGGCACCGGCGCGCCGTTTTTCTTGCGCTGGCGCACGCACTCGGTGAGCAGGTATTCGATCTGCCCGTTCACCGAGCGGAAATCGTCCGCCGCCCAAGCCGCGATGGCGTTGTACAGCTGGGGCGACAGGCGCAGGGGGATTTGCTTTTTGCGGTCGTCCGGCATCGTTTAATACAGGCTGCCGGAGTTGACCACCGGCTGCGCGTCGCGGTTGCCGCACAGAACGACCAGCAGGTTCGACACCATCGCGGCCTTGCGCTCCTCGTCGAGCGTGACCACCTGCTTTTCGTTCAGACGCTCCAGCGCCATCTCCACCATGCCGACCGCGCCGTCCACGATCATCTTGCGCGCGTCGATGATGGCGGAAGCCTGCTGGCGCTGCAGCATGACGGCCGCGATCTCCGGCGCGTATGCCAGATACGTGATGCGCGCCTCGAGCACTTCCAGACCGGCCTGCTCGACCTTGCGCTGAATTTCGTCGCGGATGCGTGCCGCGACCACTTCGCTCGACCCGCGCAGGCTGCCCTCGTCCGCAATGCCGTCGCCCGTTGTGTCCACGTTGGGCGCGACGTCATACGGGTAGATGCGCACGATGTCGCGCAGCGCGCTGTCGCACTGCAGAGAGAGGTATTCCTTGTAGTTGTCCACGCTGAACACGGCCTTCGCCGTGTCCGTCACGCGCCACATCACCGCGATGCCGATCTCCACCGGGTTGCCGAGACAGTCGTTGATCTTCTGGCGGTTGTTGTTCAGCGTCATGATCTTCAGCGACACTTTCTTGCCGTTTGCCGCGGCAGCCGCCGCAGCGGCCTTGGCGTCCTTGTCGCCGCCCACATCGCCGCTCTGGTTGAGACGCGTCGCCGCCGCCGGATTCACCGCCGAGCAGAACGGGTTCACCCAGTAAAAGCCCGTCTCGCGCAGCGTGCCGACGTACTCGCCGAACAACGTCAGCACCAGCGCCTCCTGCGGGTGGATGACCTTCAGCCCGCACAGGGGAATCCAGCCGAGAAAGATGAAGACGATGCACACCGCGAAGATGGGCACGGCCAGAAAGCCGCCCGTGCCCGCGTCCAGCGAGCTTCCGGTCAGGATGACCCCGATGACCGCCAGCACGTACAGCGCGACGATCGCGAGCAGAACCGGCATGCCCGCGCGCGGGTGTGCCACCGGCTTCTCCGTCAGCTGTTTTCGTTCTTCCTGCGCCTTCGGCGCGTTTGCTTTCTGTTCCATACGATATCCTCCCATCGCATTTTCTATCATGATGATATCATTATCATATCAAATTGTCAATGGGTTTGTGCATAAAAAGGTCTCGCTTTTGCGCAGGGCAAGGCTTTGCCTCCCCTCGGGAGGGGAGGTGGCCCGAAGGGCCGGAGGGGAGGGGCTGTTTTTCGCACGGAACGGCAAAAAAATGCGCCCCCGGCGGAATCCGCCGGGGGCGCGTCATGCTTCGGATAGGTTTCCGTCACAGCCCGGGAACGATCAGACAGGCGACAAGGCCCGCCAGAGCAAACGCGAGCAGGATTATGAAAAAGTTCATTACTTTCTGTTCCGCGCGGGCGATATCACTTCCGTCGCGGTGGCGCAGCAGGATCACTGCGCGTGTGCCCAGAAACGCTGCGAGCAGAATGCAGGACGCAATGTACAAACCGTCTTGGAGAAGAAACGGGTCTTTGTTCTCCAGCAGCGTGATGACGGCGAAGAGAATCCACACGGCGGCCAGCGCGAGATCCGTGTACCATCTGGTCCATTTCGAAATTTTCATACTGCGGTCACTCCTTTCGCACATGAGCGGCTCTCTGTGTCCTCATGATAGCATGCAGAGTGGGGAAAGTCCAGACTCACCCGCGCATCCGGTTGATGATGGCGTTCGCCTTTTCGTAGATCGCGTCGGCCGATTCGCCCACGAAGAACGAGCCGTTTTCATAGAGGATGCGGCCGTCGATCATCGTCAGGCGGATGTTCGACGTCGAGCCGGAGTAGACGATGTTTTTCACGATGGCGTTCACCGGCTGCATGTTCGGGCGGCGCATGTCGAGCACCGTGAGGTCGGCCTTTTTGCCGGGGGCGAGCGTGTCGCAGTCGGCGAGGCCCATCGCCAGCGCGCCGCCGCGCGTCGCCATCTCGAACACGGTCTCGGCGGCCATCGCGGACGCGTCCTTGTTCGCCAGCTTCTGCAGGCCCGTCGCGAGGAACATCTCGCGGAACATGTCGAGGCAGTTGTTGCTCGCCGGGCCGTCCGTGCCGAGCGCGAGGTGCACGCCCATGTCGTGCAGCTGCGTCAGCGGCGCGATGCCGCTTGCGAGCTTCGTGTTCGAGCCCGGGCAGCTCACGGCCCACAGCCCGCGGTCGCGGAAGATGGCCTTGTCCTCGTCGGACAGGTGGATGCAGTGGTATCCGCCGCCGCCGTAGTCGAACAGGCCGAGACTGTCGAGGTACGCCGTCGGCGTCGTGCCGTGGCGCTCGATGCAGCCCGCCACCTCGCTCGCACTCTCGCTGTTGTGCGCGAACACGGGCGCTTTGTACTCGTGCGCGATGGCCGAGATCTCACGCAGCAGGCTCCCGCTGCACGTGTACTCGGCGTGGAAACCGAGGATGCAGCTGACGAGCCCGCCCTTGTTGTAGTCCTCGTACATCTTCCGCAATCCGTCGGGCGTGTTGTAGAAGTCGTGGATGCAGCCGCACAACACGGTGCGGAAGCCCATGTCGCGGCTCGCGGCGGCGTTGGCCTCCGCGAACATATACATGTCGAAATTCGCGGTGATGCCCGCCGCAAGGTACTCGAGGATGGCGAGCTTCGCGAGGTGGTACACGTCGTCCGCCGTGAGCTTTGCCTCCATTGGGAACACCTGCTTGTTCAGCCAGTCCAGCAGCGGCAGGTCGTCCGCGTAGCTGCGCAGGAACGTCATGGCCGAGTGTGTGTGCGCGTTCTTGAAGCCGGGCATCACAAGGTCGCCCGCGAGGTCGATCTCGCGGTCAAACGCGCCCGCGTCCTCGCGCGGCGCGCCGACGTACTCGATGCGGTCGTCCTTGACCCAAAGCTCCGCGCGCTCGGGCTGCGCGGGCGAGCCCGTCAGCACAAGGCCGTTATAAAACCGGATGCGCATGGGAAAACCCTCCTTTTTCAGAGAGCCGCGCCGATGGCGCGAATGCTCTCGGTGACAAGCCGCGTGAATCGGTCCGCAACGCGCGCGGCGGTCTCGTTGACTTCTTCGCTCGTCAGCGGCGCGTTCGTCATGCCGCAGCCGAGGTTCGAAATGCACGACACGCCCGCGACGCGCATCCCCATGTGGCGCGCGGCGACGGCTTCGACGGCCGTGCTCATGCCCACTGCGTCCGCGCCGAGCACACGCAGCATGCGGATCTCGGCGGGCGACTCGAACTGCGGGCCGGTCAGCTGACAGTACACGCCCTCTTTCAGCGGAATGGCGCACCGGGCGGCCGTGTCGCGGATGATGCCGGCGAGCTCCTCATCGTATACGCGGCTCATGTCCGGAAAGCGCGGGCCCAGATCGTCGAGGTTCGGCCCGATCAGCGGCGAGGGCACAAAGCAGGTGATCTGGTCGCGCAGAAGCATCAGGTCGCCCGCGTGCATCGTGTAGTTGATGCCGCCCGCGGCGTTCGTCAGAAACAGCACTTTCGCGCCCATGCGCCCCAGAAGCCGCGCGGGCAGCACGACGTCCGTCATCGGGTATCCCTCATAATAATGCACGCGGCCCTGCATCACGGCCACTTTCACGCCCGCCACGGTGCCGAGCAGAAAGCGCCCCGCGTGGCTCGGCGCGGTCGAGACGGGAAAGCCCTCGATCTCCGAGTACGGGATGACCGTCTCCACGTCGACAACATTGCCGTAATCGCCGAGGCCGCTGCCGAGCACGAGCGCCACCTCCGGCACAAAATCTGTCTTTTTCCGCACCGCCGCAAGGCAGCGGTCCAGTTTTTCCATCGGTTCCATGCAAGATCTCCTTTCGCATCGGTTCGGTGTTTTCTCTAGTGTACCATATTTCCCGCCGCCGCGCCAGAGCTTGCCCGCCGCGCGCGGATGTGGTACGATGAACGGGAAAGAGAGGGATTTCCATGAACGAGAAAACGCTTCTGATCGAGAGCGGCAAAAAGCTGCTGCACGAGGGCTTCACCGTCGAGACGTGGGGCAACATCAGCGTGCGCGGCGAAGACGGCCTTGTCTACATCACGCCCAGCGGCATGGATTACGACACCTGCACCGAGGACGACGTCGTCGTCATGACGCTCGACGGCACGGTCGTCGGCGGGCACCGTGTGCCGAGCATCGAGAACGGACTGCACCGCGCCGTGTACGCCGCGCGCCCGGACGTGAACGCCATCGTCCACACGCACCCCATCTTTTCCACCGTTTTTTCCGCGATGGGGGAAAACATTCCGCTCATCATCGACGAGGCCGCGCAGGCGCTCGGCGACGAGGTGCGCACCGCGCCCTACGCGCTGCCCGGCACGGACGAGCTGGCACAGAATTGCGCCGCGGCGCTGGGCGAGAAGGCGAACGCGTGCCTTCTGCAGAGCCACGGCGCCGTGTGCGTCGGACGCGACATGAAGTCCGCGTTCAAAACCGCGCGCGTGCTCGAGATGACGGCCGAGATCTACTACCGCATCCGCTCCGTCGGCGGGAAGTTCATCCCCATCTCGCCGGAGAACATCGCCGCCATGCAGGATTTCGTCGCGCACCGCTACGGCCAGAGATAACAAACGAAAAGCGGGCGTCCCGTATCGGGGCGCCCGCTCGTTTTGTCTTATTTCTTCTCGAAATACTCGGGGAACATCGCCTCGAAGCTCTCGCGGTACGGAGCACGGCAGATGCCGCGCTCGGTCACGATGCCCGCGATGAGCTCGTGGTCCGTCACGTCAAACGCCGGGTTGAAGCACTCCACTTCCGGAAGAGCCATCGGCTTTTCGTAGAACATCTCGCGGATCTCCGACGGTTTGCGGAGTTCGATCTCGATGTCGTCGCCCGTCTCGCACGAGAAGTCGATCGTTGTCGACGGCCCGAGCACATAGAACGGGATGCCGTAGTACTTCGCCAGAATGGCCACGCCCGACGTGCCGATCTTGTTCGCCGCGTCGCCGTTGAGCGCCACGCGGTCGCACCCGACCATGCACGCCTGCACCTTGCCCTGCTTCATCACGAGGCTCGCCATGTTGTCGCAGATCAGCGTGCACGGCACGCCCGCCTTCTGCAGCTCATAGCTCGTCAGGCGTGCGCCCTGCAACAGGGGGCGCGTCTCGTCGCAATAGACGTGCAGGTTCACGCCTTTTTCCCTGGCGAGGTAGAACGGGCCCTGGCCGGTGCCGTAGCGGCTCGTCGCGAGCGGGCCGGCGTTGCAGTGCGTCAACACGCCGTCGCCGTCTTTGAGCAGGCTCAGGCCGAACTCGGAGATGCGGCGGCACATGTCGATGTCCTCGTCGCGGATGGCCACGGCCTCGTCGTGCAGCGCTTTGCGAACGTCGTCAAGGCTCTCGCCTTTGTGCGCGAGGGCGGTGTCGAACATGCGCGTCACCATGCGGTGCAGGTTCACCGCCGTCGGGCGCGAGGAGTCGAGGTAATCGCCGAGCTCGCGGAACTTCGCGAAGAACGCGTCGAAGTCCGCCGCGTCGATGCCGTTCGCGAGCACCGAGAGCGAGTACGCCGCGAAGATGCCGATGGCGGGCGCGCCGCGCACCTGCAGGAGATAGATCGCGTCGTACATCTCCTTCGGAGTGGTCAGCGTCAGATAGACCGTCTCGTTCGGGAGTTTCGTCTGGTCGATGATGACAACGGAATTTCCGTCGCCGAATCGGATGTTTTCCACATGGGTCACGTCTTTGAGTTCCATGTTGCCGTCCTTTCCGCGGCCTGCATGCCGCCGGTGTTGTCGTTTGTTCCAGTATAACACAGCGCGGTCATTCTGGCAATTTTTTTGCCCGGTGCGGGGTGGAAGTCCGTGCCGCGATGTGTTATGATAGGACTGGAAACAGAATACAAGCGCTGCGCGCTTTTTTCGCGCGGCAGAGAGGAATTTGCATATGAGCACCGAAAAAGTTGTCCCTATCATTGAGATCCCCTACGACGTCATCGCCCCGCGCGTCATCGTCTGCGGCGACCCCGCGCGCGCCGAGAAGATCGCCTCGCGCCTGGAGGACGTCACCGTCGTCGCAAAAACGCGCGAGTACTGGACGTTCAACGGCACGTACAAGGGCGTGCCCGTCACCGTGTCGTCGCACGGCGTCGGCGCGGCCGGCGCGCACGTCTCGTTCGAGGGCCTCATCCTCGGCGGTGCGAAAGTCATGATCCGCGTCGGCACGTGCGGCACGCTGCAGCCCGGCATGCCGCAGGGCGCGCTCATCATCGCGACGGCCGCGTGCCGTGAGGACGGCGTCACCCAGCAGCTCATCCCGCAGTCGTACCCGGCCGTCGCCTCGCATGACGTTGTGCAGATCATGATCGACGAAGCTGCCAAGACCGACGCGTGGGTGCGCTCGGGCATCATCAGCACCGGCGGCATCTTCTACAAGGGCGTCATCCCCACGAACAACCGCGTCATGGCCGACGCCGGCTGCCTTGCGTTCGAGAACGAGGCCGCCATGCTGTTCGTCACCTGCTCGCTCAAGGGCGTCAAAGCGGGCTGCATCGTCGCGGCCGACGGCCCGTGCTTCGAGTTCGTCGGCTCCGAGGAGTTCGACCATCACCCCGGCGCGATGGCGAAAGCCGTCGAGGACGAGATCACCATCGCCCTCGAGAGCGTCATCCGCGTGGAGGTAGACGAATGAAGGCCGTCCTCGTCGGCGCGGGCTTCGCGGGCCGCGCCCACGCGGCGGCGCTGCGCGCGTGCGGCGTGGAGATCGCCGCCGTCGTGACGGCGCGCGAGGAATCCGCCCGCGCGTTCGCAAAGGAGTGGAACATCCCGGCCTGGGGCACCGACACATCCGTCGCCTTGGCGCCGGAGATCGACGCGGTGCACGTCTGCACGCCGCCCACGGCGCATGGTGCGTTCATCCGCGAACTGCTCGCGCACGGCAAGCACGTCGTGTGCGAAAAGCCGCTCAGCCTCGATGCCGAAGAGGCGCGCGAGCTCGCGCAGCTGGCGGAGGAGAGCGGGTGCCTGTGCGCGCTGTCGTTCAACGTGCGCCACCACATGGCGTGCCAGAGAGCGCGCGAACTGATGGCGTCCGGCACGTTCGGCCGTCCGCTGCTCATCCACGGCACCTACTTGCAGGAATTCCACGCGCTGCCCTCCCCGAAGGACTGGCGCTACAACGAAGCGGTGGCGGGCAGGATGCGCGCCGTCACCGAGATCGGCAGCCACTGGGTCGACCTCGCGCAGTACATCTCCGGCCTGCGCGTCGAGGCCGTCTCCGCGAGCTTCGGCCGCTTCTGGCCCGAGCGCTCGCTGAAAGACGGCATCATGTACCCGGCGGGCGAGCCGGGCGAGGCGATGCACGTCGTCTCCGAGGACGCCGCCGCCGTCACGCTGCGTTTTGAAAACGGCGTGCTCGGCAATGTGATGCTGTCGGAGGTGTCGCCCGGGCGCGGCAACCACCTCTCGCTTGAAATTACGTGTGAGAACGGCGCGCTGTGGTGGAACGAGGAGGACAACAACCGCCTGTACACCGCCCGCAAGGGCGAGGGCGTGCACACCGAGGTGTTCGCGTTCGGCAACGGCTTCGACGACACGTTCGCACTCCTGTTCAAGAACTTCTACGCCGCCGTCGCGGCGGGCGGCACGGACTGCCCGTCGTGGCCGACGTTCCGCGAGGGCGCGTCCGTCACGGCCGTGTGCCGCGCGATGGGCGAGAGCGAAGCGAACGGCTCTGCCTGGACGCGCGTGGAAGGAGCGGACGCATGACAGCGAAAGAACTGATTGCCGCGCTCGGCCTTGAGCCGCTGCCCGGCGAGGGCGGCATGTCGGCGCAGACGTACCTGAGCCGCTATGAGATCGACGGCAAGGCGGCCGGGACGGCCATCTACTATCTGCTCACGGGCGAGGCGTTCTCACACCTGCACCGCCTGACGGGGGATGAAATGTACCATTTCTATCTCGGCGGCCCCGTCGAGCTGACGGAACTTTTGCCCGACGGCGCGGTGCGCACCACCGTGCTCGGGCAGGACGTCGCGCGCGGCCAGTGCGTGCAGCACCTCGTGCCCGCGGGCGTGTGGCAGGGTTCGCGCCTGCTTCCGGGCGGGGACTGGGCGCTGCTCGGCACGACGATGTGGCCGGGGTACACGCCGGAATGTTACGAACACGGCGATGCGGACGCGCTCACGGCGCAGTATCCGCAGGCCGCCGAGGCGATCGCCCGCCTCACGGGCGAGGCCAAATTTGAATGAGGGAGAAATTCTGATGTATTATGATCTGTCTGTCGGCGGGCTGACGCGCCATCTGCCGATCATGCCCGTCAGCGACAAGCTCGCCATCGCGAGCTTCGTCATTCTGGGCGACTGCGAACTCGTCACGGCCGTCGCGCCGCTGCTTGCGGAGAAACTGCCGGAGGTCGATTATCTTGTCACCGCCGAGGCGAAGGGTATTCCCCTCGTGCAGGAGATGTGCCGCGTCATGGGCATGCCGTACTACGTCGTGGCCCGCAAGAGCGTCAAGCCCTACATGAAGGACCCGCTCTCGAGCACCGTCGTGTCCATCACGACCCAGAAGCCCCAGACCTTGTGCCTTGACAGCGCCGACGCGCGTCTTTTGCGCGGCAAGCGCGTCGCCATCGTGGACGACGTCATCTCCACCGGCGAGAGCCTGCGCGCGATGGAGGAGCTGCTGAAAGCCTGCGGCGCGAACGTCGTTGCCCGCGCCGCCATCCTCGCGGAGGACAAGGCCGCCGACCGCGACGACATCGTGTTCCTCGAGCGCCTGCCGCTGTTCGATCCGAACACGGGCGACATCCTGTGAGCCTGAAATAAGACCGAAAAAACCGCCTTCCGGGATTCCCGGAAGGCGGTTTTCATTTGCAATCAAAGGAAATCAGCGCTTGCCCTTGTCGTAGATCTCGCCGAGGGCGCGCGGCGCGCGGTTGTTCTTCGAGAAGAACACGAGCAGCAGCAGCGTCAGCGCGTAGGGGAGGATCATGATGAGGTCCGAGTACGTGCTGGGCATGCCGAGCTTCTGCACGAGGACGTAGCCCGCCGAGCGCGCGAAGCCAAACAGCAGGCACGCGCCGAGCGTCTGCGGGATCTTCCAGTTGCCGAAGATCATCGCGGCGATGGCGAGGTAGCCGTAGCCGGTGTAGATGCTCGTGGAGTAGTTGCCGAACACGGAGTACGCGAAGCACATGCCGCCGAGGCCCGACAGCGCGCCGGAGATCAGCACGGCGGTGAACTGCAGACGCGCGACGTTGCAGCCCGCGGCGTCCACCGCGTAGGGGTTGTCGCCGCACGCGCGCAGGCGCATGCCGAAGCGGGTCTTGTACATCGCGTACCACGCCACAACGGCCACGGCGATGATGACGAACTCGAACGGATACACGTTCGTGAAGAATCCGCCCAGAACGGGGATGGACGCGAGCGGCTCGAACGTCAGACGGCCGGAGACCGTCAGCACGAACTTGTCGGACGACTGGCCCAGCGCGACGGAGTTGATCTGGCTCGTGAGGAAGTCCGTGAGCGCCATCGCGAGGATGTTGACCACGACGCCGCTGATGACCTGATTGGCCTTGAACTTGATGCACAGCACCGCGTGGATGACCGCGTACAGCGCGCCGCCGAGCATGGCGACGATGAGCGCAAGGTACATCGGCAGCTGCGACGTGGCGGCGAAGAGACCGGACGTCAGCGTGACGAACACCGCGCCGAAGAACGCGCCCGCGCCGAGGAAGCCCTCAAGCGCGAGGTTCGTCACGCCGCTGCGCTCGCTGTAAATGCCGCCCACCGCGATGATGAACAGCGGCAGGGAAAACGCCATACCATTGACGATGATGTCCGTCATGCCTTGCCACCTTCTTTCTTCGCTTCTTTTTCCTCCTGCTCCAGGCGGTCCTTCACGCGTTTGAGACGCGCGCGGATGTACACGCCGCACGCCGCAAACAGCAGCATCAGGCCGGTGATGAGCGAGGAGACTTCCTGCGGCACGCCGATGGACGAGTTCATGTACGTGCCGCCCTTGGTGATGATCGTGATGAGGAACGACGACGCGAGGATGCCCAGCGGGTTCGCGTTGCCCAGCAGGCACACGGCGATGGCGTCAAAGCCCGTCGTCGTCAGAACTTTCGGCTGGATGGAGCCGAGGTAGCCCAGATAGTACGTCGCGCCCGCGAGGCCCGCCAGCGCGCCGGAGAGCGACATCGCCATCAGGATGGTGCGCTTGGTGCTCACGCCGGCGTATTCGGCGGCGCTGCGGCTCGCGCCAACGGCCTTCAGCTCAAAGCCCTGCCGCGTGCGGTTGATGAAGAAGTGCATCACGAACACCGCAATCAGAGCCAGGACGAAGCCGAGCGGCACGACGGTCTTCATGCCGAAGAGCTGCACGTCCTGCAGCGTCAGGCGCGCCGCGGCGCTGACCGTCTCGGACTGGCGCGTCACGGGGTTGACGAAGTACGTCAGGATGAAGAAGCTGATGACGTACTGGAAGATGTAGTTCAGCATGATGGCCGAGACGACCTCATTGATGTTGAACTTGTATTTCAGCACGCCGATCAGCGCGCCCGCCAGTGCGCCCACGATCATGCACACGATGATCGTCAGGGGCTTTGCCACGACGGCGGGAAGCGGGCTGTAGCCCACGGTGATGGAGGCGAGGAAACCGCCCAGAAGCATCTGGCCGGACACGCCGATGTTGAACAGGCCCGCCTTGTACGCCACGGCCACGGCCAGAGACGCAAAGAGCATCGGCGTCCAGATGTCGAGATAGCCCATCAGGTCGGTGAACATGCCCTTGCCGCCGGCGTATTTTTCCTTGGGCAGCATGCCGCAGCCCTGCAGCAGGCTGATGTAGCCGTCGATGGGATTCTTGCCGAGCAGCAGCATCAATACCGCGCCCGCGATCAGGCTGAGAAACACCGCGAACAGAGGAATGGTGACGGCCTGACGCTTTTCATTGCCCATCACCGCGAGAAACGCGCGGGAGAGGGGGCTTGTCTTATTCCGCTTCATTCCTTCACCCCCATCATGAACTGGCCGACCTCATTCGTCGTGAGCGTGTCGGCCGGCGCTGTTTTCAGAAGCTGTCCGTTGTAGATGACGCCGATCGTGTCGGCGAGGTTCATGATTTCGTCGAGCTCGAGCGAGATCAGCAGAATGGCCTTGCCACGGCTCCGCTCGGCGAGGATCTGCTCGTGGATGTGCTCGATGGCGCCGATGTCAAGGCCGCGCGTCGGCTGCACGAAGATGATGCACGGCGCGTCGAGCTCGATCTCGCGGGCGACGATGGCCTTCTGCTGGTTGCCGCCCGACATGCTGCGCACGACGGTCTGTTCGCTCTGACCGGAGCGGATGTCGAAGCGCTCGATCAGCTCACGGCTCTTCTTGTCGAACTCGTCGCGGTGCAGCACGTTCTTCACGCAATAGGGCTCCTGATAATACCGCTTGAGCATCAGGTTTTCCGAGAGCGTGAAGTCGAGGATGAGCCCGCGGGCCTGACGGTCTTCGGGAATGTACGCAAGGCCCTGCTCGGCTCTTGCGCGGACGGAAGAGCGCGTGATGTCCTTCCCGGCGAGCGTCACCGTGCCCGACGAGACGGGCGCAAGCCCCGCAACGGCGTCCGCGATCTCCACCTGGCCGTTGCCCGCAACGCCCGCGATGGCGAAGATCTCGCCCGCGCGCACGGAGAACGACACGTCGTTTACAACGGTGAATCCGTCGTCGTTTTTCACGCTGAGATGGTCGACGTTCAGCACCGGCGCGCCGAACTTCGCAGGCTCTTTTTCCAGCTCAAAGCTCACCTCGCGGCCCACCATGCGCGCGGCCATCTCCTTCGTGGAGGTGGTGGCGACGTCGCACATGCCCACAAGGCGGCCGCGGCACAAAATGGCGCAGCGGTCGGCGACTTTCTTGATCTCCTCGAGCTTGTGCGTGATGAGGATGATCGTCTTGCCCTTGCGGCGCATCTCGCGGATGATCTCAAGCAAAAACTCGATCTCCTGCGGCGTGAGGACGGCCGTCGGCTCGTCGAAAATGAGGATCTCCGCCTCGCGGTACAGCATTTTCAGGATCTCGACGCGCTGCTGCATCGAGACGTTCAGATCCTCGATCTTCTGCGTCGGGTCCACCTCAAGGCCGAACTTTTTCGAGAGCTCCGCCACTTTCTTGTCGGCGCTCTTCACGTCCACGGCGGGGAAGATGCCGGCGATGCGGCGGCGCGGCTCCATGCCGAGGATGATGTTCTCCGTGATGGTGTAGTTCGACACCAGCTTGAAGTGCTGGTGCACCATGCCGATGTTCAGCTCGGTGGCGTGGTTCGGAGAGAAAGTCTCCACTTTCTTGCCGCGGATGTACACCTCGCCCTCGTCCGGCTCATACATGCCGAACAGAATGCTCATCAGCGTGGACTTTCCGGCGCCGTTTTCGCCCAGCAGCGCGAAGATCTCGCCCTTTTTGATGCCGAGGCTGATGTCGTCGTTGGCTACGATGCCGGGAAAGCGTTTGGTGACATGACGCATTTCCACAATATAGTCGTCCATCTCGTTCTCCTTTTCTTGAAAGGTCTGCCGCCGCGCGGCGGTGCGCGGAAAAAGAAGAGGGATACCCCGCGAAACGGCGGAGTATCCCTTTCCGACATGCTTAAAACGTGTTCAGCGCTTACAGTCCGGGGAACTCCTCGGGGGTGTAGCCGTTGAAGTTGGAGGCCGGAACGATCTCGCCGCTCTTCACGAGCTCGTACGTCTCAGCCAGAGCCGTCAGAGCCTCTTCGCTCAGCTGGCAGTGGTCGCCGGTGACGTAGCTGACGGAATCGGTGTTGGCCTGCAGCAGCTCGTTCGCGCCTTTGAACGTGCCGTCCGCGATGGCGTTCAGCTGACGCTCAACGTTCAGATCCATGCACTTCAGAGCGCTGGTCAGGATGATGTTCGAATCGCCGTTCGCGCCGTCGTTGTACTGGTCGGCGTCGCAGCCGATGACATACACGCCGGTGGCTTCCTTCGCAGCGGTGAACACGCCGTTGCCGGAAGCGCCCGCGGCCGGGAACAGGACGTCAACGCCCTCGCCGATCAGAGCCTGAGCAATGACCTTCGCGGTCTCGGGGTCGCCGAAGCTGCCGACGTAGTTGCCGCCGACGTTCGCGCCGGTGATGTCGGTGCCCGCATAGGAAGCGATCTCAACGACCTCGGCGTTCGTGCCGTAGTGCTTGTTGGCGTAGTTCACGCCGGACTCGAAGCCCCACTGATAGTTGACGTTGGACTCATACGCGATGCCGTGCACGGAAGCGACCTTGCCGGTCTGCGTGGACAGCGCGGCGGCCATGCCCGCGAGGAAGCCGCCCTCCTGCTCGGAGAACATCATGGCGTACAGGTTGTCCAGCTCGATGGTGTTGCCGTCGGCGTCCGTGGCAAACGAGTCAACGAGGATGAACTTCGTGTCGGGGTTCTCCTCAGCCAGCGTGCTGATGCCCGCGAACTGGAAGCCCGGGGTGACGATGACGTCGTAGTCAGCCACGATGTCGGCCACAGCCTGAACAGCCGCAGCGGGGTCGCCGGTCGGCTCCATGATATCGGTCACGGTGTCGATGTTGCCGCGGGACTCGATGAAGGACAGGATGCCCTCATAGCAGTTCTGGATGAACGAGCCGTCGTCCACGCCCGCAGCCGTGGAGACGATGGCGATCTTCAGGCCCTCGGCCGAAGTGCTGTCGCTCGCAGCCGTGGAGGCGGAGGTGCTGCCGGACGTGGAAGCCGGCGTGCTGGACGAGGTCGAACCGCAGGCGGCGAGGCCGACGGCCATCGTCGCGGCGAGCAGGACCGCGATCAGTTTCTTCATGTGTTTCATCGGTAGATCCTTTCTTTCCTTATGGATTTTGTGTGCGCTTGAACACACAAAGCAAAAAATACCGCGGCAACGCAGCGCCGCGGTACGCTTACAGATTTATTATAACGGCAATGTGCGCACATTGCAAGGGCGTTTTGTGCGCGTTTCAGCAAAAATCGATGCCCAGCGTCGCCACGCCGTTCAGCGAGAGATCGGCGAGATGCCCCGCGGCGTATTCATAGTACCCCTGCGCCGCGATCATCGCTGCGTTGTCGCCGCACAGCGAGAGCTCGGGCAGATACAGCTGCGCTCCGAGGCGCTTCGCGCCTGCTTCGAGCGACGCGCGCAGCGTGCGGTTCGCCGCGACGCCGCCCGCGATGCAGATGCGCTTGGCGCCCGTGTCGCGCGCCGCCGTGAGCAGCTTGTCCGCGAGAATGTCCGTGATGCGGTACTGGAAGCTAGCGGCCATGTCGGCCACGTTCACCGCTTCGCCTTTCTGCTGCGCGTTGTGCACCGTGTTCATCACGGCCGTCTTGAGCCCGGAGAAGCTCACGTCGTACGGCCCCGCCGCGTGCGGGACGGGCAGGGGATAGGCGCGCTCGTTGCCGCCCTCGGCCGCCTTCGACACCGCCGGCCCGCCGGGGTATCCGAGCCCCAGCACGCGCGCGACCTTGTCGAACGCCTCGCCCGCCGCGTCGTCCACCGTGCGGCCGAGCACGCGGAACGACGTATACGATTCCACCTGGACGATGTGGCTGTGGCCGCCGCTCGCCACAAGGCACAGAAACGGCGGTTCCAGCTCGGGGTGGGTCAGGTACAGCGCCGCGATGTGTCCGCGCAGATGGTGCACGGGGATGAGCGGCTTGTTCGCCGCGTAGGCGAGGCTCTTCGCAAAGTTCACGCCCACGAGCACCGCGCCGATGAGCCCGGGCCCGAACGTCACGGCCACGGCGTCGATGCCGTCCGGCGTGCATCCGGCGCTGTTCAGCGCCGCCTGCGCCACCTGAGAGATGTTTTCAATGTGGCGGCGCGACGCGATCTCCGGCACGACGCCGCCGTACAGATTCTGTTCCGCGGCGCTCGTGGCCGTCTCGGTGGAGACAAGCCGGCGGCCGTCCTCCACCACGGCGGCGCACGTGTCGTCGCAGCTCGATTCGATTCCAAGGATTCTCATGCCTGCAAATCTCCTTCAGCCCTGTTCGGGCAGGATGCCGTCGGTGTCGACGGCGTAGCGCTTCCAGTTCGCCGCGTCCACGTAGACGGGCAGCGTCGTCAGATGTTCGATGAAAGGCGTCGGGTCGTACCAGACGTTCTTCGATCGGAATACGTACACTTTGCCGTTTGCGGGGTTCACCGCCTGGCAGCAGATGACGAGCGGGCACTGCCCGTTCACGCGCAGGGTCGTGTTCCACTGCACGCCGATGATGTCGGCGTCGATGCGCTCGCCCGTCTCGCGCAGTTTGCGCAGCTTTGCCGCCGCCGCGCGGGCGCCGAACAGAAAGCTCAGCCCCACGATCAGAAAGACAAAGCCCACGAGCGGAAACGCGATGACCGCGATGCCGAAGCGCCACAAAAGGTACAGCCCCGGAAAGAAAAACAGCGCGCCCATCAGCGTAAAGACGGCGCTGAAAATTTTGATGAACTTATTCATTCCTCACAGATCCCCTTTCGCATCACGACGGCGTCGTCGGGCGGGGCGGAGTAAAACCCCCGCCGCACGCCGAGCGCCGCAAACCCCAGCTTTTCATAGAGCCGCCGCGCGGGCAGATTCTCGCTGCGCACCTCGAGAAACACCTCGGCCGCGCCCTCCTGTTTCAGCGCGTCCAGCGCAAAGCGCACGAGCGCTTCGCCCACGCCCTTGCGCCGTTCGCACATGCTCACGCTGACGGCATCAATATTCGCCTCGCCCGCGGCGAGCGTGCAGGCGCAGAACCCCGCGACGCCCGTTTCCCCGCATGCGACGAAGCAGCGCGCCGCGCCGCTCGCGAGCGCGCTCCCGATGCCGTGTTCGCTCCATCCGTCGAGCACAGAGGCCTCCACGGCCGCCGCGCCCGGGATGTCGCTTTCTTCCATGCGGCGGATGACGATGTGTTCCATCAGCCCTTCGCCTCGTACCACGTCTCGCCGCGGTTCACGTCCGCCACGAGCGGCACGGAGAGGTCGGCGGCTTTGCGCATCTCCTCGCCGAGCACGGCTGCGGCGCGGTCGGCCTCTTCGGGCGGGCACTCGACGATCAGTTCGTCGTGCACCTGCAAGATCAGCTTCGACGCGAGCCCCTCGGCTTTCAGACGGCGGTACACGCGCACCATCGCGGCCTTGATGACATCTGCGGCCGTGCCCTGGATGGGCGTGTTCATCGCCATGCGCTCGCCCGACGCGCGCAGGTTGAAGTTGTGGCTCACGAGCTCCGGCAGCGCGCGGCGGCGGCCGTACAGCGTCGCCACATAGCCGTGCTCGCGCCCGAACGCGATCGTGTCGTCCATATACTGCTTCACGGCGGGATACGTCCCGAGGTAGGTCTTCAGGAACGTGTCGGCCTCCTTGATGGAGATGCCGAGGTCCTTCGACAGGCTGAACGAGCCCTTGCCGTACATGATGCCGAAGTTGATGGCCTTGGCCGACGTGCGCATCGCGCCCGTCACGTCCTCAAGGGGCACGCCGTACATCTTCGCGGCCGTCGCGGCGTGGATGTCCTCGCCGTCGAGAAACGCCTGGCGCAGATGTTCGTCGCCCGAGATGTGCGCGAGGATGCGCAGCTCGATCTGGCTGTAGTCCGCGTCGAGCAGCACGCGGCCGTCCTGCGCCGTGAAGTACTTGCGGAACCGGCTGCCCAGCTCCGTGCGCACCGGGATGTTCTGCAGATTCGGCTCGTTCGACGAGATGCGCCCCGTGCGCGTCTCGGTCTGGTTGAACGTCGAGTGGATGCGCCCGTCCGGGCCGATCACTTTCAAAAGCCCCTCGACGTAGGTGCTCAGAAGCTTCTGATACGTGCGGTACTGCAAGATGTGGCCGATCACCGGGTCGTAGCCGCGCAGGCTCTCGAGCGTCTCGGCGTCGGTGGAATAACCGCTTTTGGTCTTTTTGCGCGTCGGCAGTCCGAGGTCCTCAAACAGCGCCTTGCCCAGCTGCTTCGGGCTGTTGACGTTGAATTCGTACCCCACGCCCTCGTACACCGCCGCGAGTTCCGCATCGAGCGCCGTCTGCAATTCGCGCCCGAACGCCTCGATGCCCTCGCGGTCCACGCCGATGCCGCGGAATTCCATGTCCGCGAGCACCTCGCACAGCGGCTGTTCGATGTCGCGCAGCAGCGCGCCCATGCCGTCGGCTTCGCACTTTTCCGCAAGGCGCTCGAACAGCGCTTCGGCCGCGCCCGCCTCGGGCACGTCCGCGCACACAAACGGCGGCGCGATGCCGTACTCGGCTTCAAGCGCCGCGATGTCGTAGCCGCGCGCCGACGGGTTCAGCAGATACGCCGCGAGTTTCGCGTCGAGCGTGATGTTCGCCGCTTCGCGCCCGGCGTCGAGCGCCGCGCGGTAGAGCGGTTTTGCGTCGAACGCGCGCTTTTCAAACGCGTCCGAGCACAGGAAATTGAGGAACGCTTCGTCCGTCAGCGCGCACAGCGAGACGTTCTTCCCCTGCACGACGGCGGCGCCGCCTTCGCGCGGCCACACGTACGCGCGGCCGGGTGCGGGCGCAAACGGGGAGAGGACAACTTCCTCCGCGTCCGGCGCGGCCGGGGCGGCGTCGGACGCAGAGAGCGACAGCTTTTCGAGCGTCGAGAACATCTCGTACTCCGTCAGCAGCGCCGCCGCGTGCGCGGGATCGCCCTCGTCCTTCACATACGCGCCGCGCGCCGTCTCCACGGGCGCGGTGCGGCAGATCTCCGCGAGCTTGCGGCTCATCTCGGCCGATTCCTTCCCGCGCAGCAGTTTTTCGCGCACGCCTTTTTTGATGCGCGCGTCGTCGATGTTTGCATAAACGCCGTCCAGCGTGCCGAACATCCCGATGAGCGAGAGCGCCGTCTTTTCGCCCACGCCCGCAACGCCGGGGATGTTGTCGGACGCGTCGCCCATCAGGCTCTTCACGTCGATGAGCGCGCGCGGCTCCACGCCGTACTGCTCGCGCACGGCGGCCTCGTCCATGATCTTCGTCACGCTGCGCCCGGCCTGCGTCGAAGCCAGAAGCACGCGCACGTGCGGCGAGACGAGCTGCAGGCTGTCGCGGTCTCCGGTGGCGATGGCGCACTCGTCGCCGCGCTCCTCGCACGCCTTCGAGAGCGTGCCGAGGATGTCGTCGGCCTCATACCCCTCGCACGTCACGAGCCTGTAGCCCAGCGCCGTCAGGATCTCTTTCAGCACGGGCATCTGCGCCGCCAGCTCCTCGGGCATGCCCTTGCGCTGCGCTTTGTATCCGTCGTACATCTTATGGCGGAACGTCGGCGCTTTCAGGTCGAACGCCACGGCCACCTCGTCGGGCGCTTCGTCCGCCGTCAGGCGCATCAGAATGTTCAGAAAGCCCACCAGCGCGTTCGTCGGCCGTCCGTCCTTCGTCGTGAGGATCTTGATGCCGTAAAACGCGCGGTTGGCGATGCTGTTTCCGTCCAGAACAAGTAATTTCAACAGTTTGGCCTCCTTGATTCAAAAGGTCGCGGATTCAGTATACCACAAACGCGGGATTTATGATACAATAGACGAGTTATGAAAACTCAAATGAATTCTTTCAACACCATTCACATCCGAAATATCGCTCTCGCGCCCGGCGCGGCGCTCGCCCCGATGGCGGGCGCGACCGACAAGGCCATGCGCCGCCTGTGCGAGCGCTTCGGCGCGAACATGACCGTCAGCGAGATGGTCAGCGCGAAAGCCCTGACGATGGGCGACAAAAAAAGCCCGCTGCTGATGACGGGAGGAGGCGGCAGCGCGCCCTTCGGCATCCAGCTGTTCGGCCACGAGCCGGACGTGATGGCCGAGGCGGCCGCGATGATCGCCGGCGGCAAATATCACGTGCCGTTCGACTTCCTCGACATCAACATGGGCTGTCCCGCGCCGAAGATCACCGGCCCGGGCGCGGGTTCGTCGCTCCTGCGGGATCCGCAGCGCGCCGAGGCCATCGTGCGCGCCGTGTGCCGCGCGGTGGGGGACATCCCCGTCACCGTCAAGCTGCGCATCGGCTGGGACGAGGAGCATCTCACCGGCGTCGAAGTGGCGAAACGCTGCGAGGACGCGGGCGCGGCGCTCTTCACCGTGCACGGGCGCACCCGGCGCGAGATGTACGAGCCGGGCATCCACGCGGACGAGATCGCGAAGATCAAAGCCGCCGTGAGCGTGCCGGTGCTTGCGAACGGCGACGTCACGACGGCCGAGGGGGCGCTCGCCCTGATGCGCGAGACCGGGTGCGACGGCGTGGCCGTCGGACGCGGCGCGATGGGCAATCCGTGGCTGTTTGCGCAGATCCGCGCGGCCATGTGCGGCGGGGAGATCCCCGCGCCGCCCACGCTCGCCGAGCGCTTTGCCGTGCTGCGCGAACACGTGAGCGCCATGTGCGACGAAAAGGGCGAGCGCATCGCCATGTGTGAGGCGCGCAGCCACGCCGCGTGGTACATGCGCGGGCTGCGGGGCGCCGCGGCGCTGCGCCGCGCGTGCTGCGCGATGACGACCTTCCTCGACCTCGAGGACGTCATCGCAATGGCGTACGAGCTTCAGTCTCACCAGCCCAGCGACAGTTCGTCCAGCGTCATCGAATAACAGGGGAGCATGTGCTCGATGAAATAATCGGCCTCGGGGCACGCCATCGCGGCCAGCGCCTCGGTCTGCTGGGCTTTCGCGCCCGCAAATTCGCGGTTGCCCGCGTGCTCTTCCTCCATGCACTTGATGAGCGCGGAGAGCCGGTCGGCCGCCTTGAGCAGCTGGCGCTCCTTGTCCGTCAGATGGGACGCCGTGAGACACGCCTCCATGTCCGCGCGCAGCGCGGGCGGCGCGAGCGCGGCGAGGCTCTTCGCGGCCTCGCGCTCCACCGATTTGTAAGCCTGTTTCAGCGCGCGGTCCTTGTACTTGACGGGCGTGGGCATGTCGCCGGTCAGAATCTCGCCCGCGTCGTGGTACAGCGCCGCGGCGGCGAGCGTCTCGGGGCGCACGTCCGAGCCCATCACGTTGCGCGAGATGAGCCCCAGCGTGTGCGCCAGAATGGCCGTGTCGGCCGTGTGTTCGCTGAGCGATTCGGTGCGCGCCGAGCGCATCAGGCCCCAGCGGGCGATGTATTTCATCCGCGCGCACAGCGCGTTGAAGCGGAACAGTTCCATACGGGATTCCTCCTTATTTTATATAGTATAGCAGGTGATTTTTCGCATGAACAGTCTGCACAGCAAAAAAATGAGAAGCGGCTATCTGCTCGCGTTCGGCTATTCGGCGCTCGCCGCGGCGCTCATTTTTCTGCCGTTTTTCATCGTGGACGGCGGCTTCTTCCAGAACGCGGGCGACTACAACAGCCAGCAGATCTCGTTCTACCACTACATGAACGAGTTCGTCAAAACGAGCGCGGGCCAGTGGAGCTGGGAGACGGATCTCGGCTCGTCCGCCGTCAACTCCTACTCGTTCTATCTGCTCGGCTCGCCGTTCTTCTGGCTGTCGTGTCTGTTCCCGGCGTCGTGGTCGCCGTATCTGATGACGCCGCTGTTCATCCTGAAATTCGGCGTCGCGGGTCTCGGCGCGTACACGTGGCTGCGCCGATACGCCCAAACGCGCAACGGCGCGGTGCTGGGCGCGTGCCTGTACGCGCTGTCCGGCTTCATGATCTACAACACGTTTTTCAACCACTTCCTCGACTGCGTGGCGCTGTTCCCTTTTCTGCTCTGGGCGCTGGATGAATTCGTGTACGAAAAGCGCCGCGCCGTGTTCCCGGTGCTCGTGGCAATCAATCTGCTCAACAACTACTTCTTCTTCGCCGGGCAGATCGTCTTTCTGTTCCTCTACTTCTTCATCAAGCTGTGGTCGGGCGCGTACCGCATCAGCGTGAAGGAGTTTTTGCTTCTGGCGTTCGAATCGCTGCTCGGCTGCGCGATGGGCTGCGTGTTGGCGTGGCCGGCGGTGCTGAGCCTTGCCGACAATCCTCGCACGGTCAACATGTCGAGCGGCTTCGGCTTTTTGCTCTACGGCCGCGTGCAGCAGTATTTCGCCATCCTCACCTCGCTCATCCTCCCGCCGGACCCGACGTATCTGCCCAACATCTTTACGGACTGCGTCATCAAGCACACGAGCATGACGGCGTACCTGCCCGTCGTGGGCATCGCGGGCGTGCTGGCGTTTGTGCGGCGCAGGCCGAAGTCCTGGATGACGCGCCTGATGAAGACGTGCCTTGTGATGGCGCTCGTGCCGGTGCTCAACTCGGCGTTCTACGCGCTCAACTCGAGCTACTACGCCCGGTGGTACTATATGCCCATCCTCATCATGTGCGCCGCCACGGTGCGCGCGGTCGAGGATGAATCCGCCGACATCGAGGGCGGGCTCAAGACCGTCACCATCCTCACCACCATCTATATTGCATTCGCCATCGTGCCCAATAAAGTGGACGATACGTGGACGCTCGGCGTCGTGCAGGATCAGGCGCAGTTCTGGCTGATGCTGCTCACGGCGATGCTCGGCATCGTATTGTGCTTTCTGGCGGTGCACACCTCGCGCACGCGCCCGGTGATGGCAAAGCGGCTGTTCGCGGCCGTGATGGGCTTTTCCGTGTTCTACGGCGTCGTGCACATCGCGCTGTCGAAGTTCCCGCAGTGGGAGGGCGACGCCGAGCTCAAGACGCAGTACTACGCCTGCGAGGACATCGACTGGCCCGAGGGCTTCTACCGCACCGACACTTACGGCACGTTCGACAACCTCGGCCTGTGGATGGGCCGCAGCAGCCTGCAGTTCTTCAACAGCACCGTCTCGCCGTCCATCATGGACTTCTATCCCCGCCTCGGCGTCAAGCGCGACGTGTCGTCGAAGCCCGATCAGGAGAACTACGCCCTGCGCGGGTTGCTGGGCGTGAAGTATATCCTCACGACGAAGGAAAAGGCGTCGGAATTCGAGGACACCTACGGCCAGTACGGCTATATCTATGCCTTTGAGGACGAGACGTTCACGTATTTTGAAAACATCAACTGCCTGCCGATGGGCTTTGCCTACGACGACTGCATCCTCATCTCCGAACTCGAGGAGATGACGGAGTCGGCCCGTGCGCCGATGCTCGTGCGCGCCATCGGCCTGACCGAGGAGCAGGCCGCGCGCTATGCGGACATCCTCACGCCCATCGCGAACGAGGACAGACAGACGCTCAACTACGACACCTACATTCAGGACGTCGCCTCGCGCCGCGAACAGGCCGTCTCGTCGTTCGAAGCAAGCGGCAGCGGCTTCACGGCCACCATCACGCTCGACCGAGAGAACCTCGTGTTCTTCAGCGTCCCCTATGACGAGGGCTTCACCGCCACGGTCAACGGCGTGGAGACGGAGATCGAATACGTCTCCGGCGGCATGTGCGCCGTGCTGTGCCCCGCGGGAGAGAACACCATCGTCTTCACCTATATGACGCCGGGCTTTGTGCCGGCGTGCGCGGTCGCGGGCGTCGCCTGCGCCGTATGGCTCGTCTACGCGGGCTATGAATTTGCATCCAGAAGGAGAAAGAAATCGTGACACACGCACAGATCATCGCATCCGAGCTCGGCCTCGCCGAGAGCCGCGTCGCCGCGGCCATCGAACTCATCGACGAGGGCAACACCATCCCGTTCATCGCCCGCTACCGCAAGGAGGCCACGGGCAGAATGGACGACGGCGCGCTGCGCACGCTCGGCGAGCGACTGGAGTACCTGCGCAAGCTCGACGCGCAGAAACAGACCGTGCGCGCGTCCATCGAGGAACAGGGCAAGTGGACGGACGAGCTTGCGTCCGCGCTCGAAAACGCGAAGACGCTCGCGGAGGTGGAGGACATCTACCGCCCCTACCGCCCCAAGCGCAAGACCCGCGCGAGCATCGCGCGCGCGAAGGGCCTTGAGCCGCTGGCAAAGCGGCTGCTCGAGCAGCGCACCGGCGACGACCCGCGCGCTCTGGCAAAGGACTACGTCACGGACGAAGTGCCCGACGAGGACGCGGCGCTCGCGGGCGCGCGCGACATCATCGCGGAGGATGCGTCCGATTCCGCTTCGCTTCGCACGACGCTGCGCAGCCTGTACCGCAACACCGGCATGATCGAATCGAAGGCCGCGAAGCCCGACGAGAAGAGCGTTTACGAAGGATATTACGACTACGCCGAGCCGGTCTCCAAAGCGGCGGGCCACCGCGTGCTCGCGCTGGACCGCGGCGAGCGCGAGGGCTTTTTGAAAGTGAGCGTCACGGTCGATTCCGCGCGTGCCGCTGAGATGTGCGAGCGGCGCTTTGTGAAGAACGGCTCGCCGTGCGCCGCCGAGGTGCGCGCCGCCGTACAGGACGCCTACACGCGCCTCATCCACCCGAGCCTCGAGCGCGAGGTGCGCGCGTCCCTCTCCGAGGCGGCGCAGGAGGGCGCGATCAAGGTGTTCGGCAAGAACCTTGAGCAGCTGCTGCTCCAGCCGCCCGTCAAGGGCAAGGTCGCCATGGGGCTCGACCCCGGCTACCGCATGGGCTGCAAGACCGCTGTTGTTGACCCCACGGGCAAGGTGCTCGCCACCACGGTCATCTATCCCGTCCCGGAGTTCAAGCGCGTCGACCAGGCCAAGCGCACCGTCAAGGAGCTCATCCGGAAGTACGGCGTGGAGATCATCGCCATCGGCAACGGCACGGCCGGCCGCGAGACCGAGCGTTTCGCCGCCGAGGTCATCGCGGAGATCGACGAGCCGGTGTCGTACATGGTCGTCAGCGAGGCGGGCGCGAGCGTGTACTCCGCCTCGAAGCTCGCGGCCGAGGAATTCCCGGACTATGACGTCAACCTGCGCAGCGCCGTGTCCATCGCGCGCCGTTTGCAGGACCCGCTGGCCGAGCTCGTCAAGATCGACCCGAAGGCCGTCGGCGTCGGCCAGTACCAGCACGACATGCCCGCCGCCCGGCTGAGCGCCGAGCTCGACGGCGTTGTGGAGCGCTGCGTCAACACCGTCGGCGTCGACCTCAACACCGCGTCCGCGCCGCTGCTCTCCCGCGTGGCGGGCCTGACGCAGACGACAGCGAAGAACGTCGTCGCCTACCGCGAGGAGAACGGCGAGTTCACCTCGCGCCGCCAGCTTTTGAAGGTGTCGAAGCTCGGGCCGAAGGCATTTGAACAGTGCGCGGGCTTTCTGCGCGTGCCCGGCGCGAAAGAGCCGCTCGACGGCACCGCCGTGCACCCCGAGAGCTACGATGCCGCGCGCGGCCTGCTGAAAGCGTGCGGCTTCACCGAGGCCGATATCGGCACGGCGGCCGTCTCCGCGCTGCCGGAGAAAGCGAAAGCGCTCGGCATGGAGAAGCTCGCGGCCTCGCTCGGCGTCGGCGTGCCCACGCTCGAGGACATCATCGCGGAGCTGCTGCGCCCGGGGCGCGACATGCGCGACAGCCTGCCCGCGCCGATGCTGCGCACCGACGTGATGGAGATGAAGGACCTCACCCCCGGCATGGAGCTGAAAGGCACCGTGCGCAACGTCATCGACTTCGGCGCGTTTGTCGATATCGGCGTGCATCAGGACGGCCTTGTGCACATCAGCCAGCTGTCGAACCGCTTCGTGCGCCATCCGGCCGAGGTGGTGAAAGTCGGCGACGTCGTCACCGTCTGGGTGCTGTCCGTCGACGTGGCAAAAAAGCGCATCTCCCTCACGATGAAGCCGCCCAAGCAGCCGAAGTAATGGACATTTGTGACAAGGCTTTTCGGAAAAGCTTGTCTGAGATTACAAAAATTCGTCGAATTTTTCCGGCGGCTTGACTTTTCTTCCCCGGACTTGTAAAATTGATTCGATTAAACGCCCTTTGTTTGCAGGAGTTACGATGCAGGAATTGTTGGAGCTTGTCGCGCTCGCGCGCGAAGGCGACGAAGCGGCTCTCGCCGCCGTCATCGCACGGGAAATGCCGGCCATCCGCAGCGCTGCGGCGCGCGCGGCCTGTCCGGGCCTCGAGTTCGACGACGCCGTGCAGGAGGGGCTGATCGCCCTGTTCCACGCGGTCAAGACGTTTGATCCTGCGCGCGAGGCATCGTTTTCCACGTATGCCGGCGCGTGCATCCGCAATGCGGCGGCCGATGCGGCCAGGGCGGCGAAGCGGCGCAAACACGCCCCGCTCAACACGTCCGTCCCGCTCAGCGACGAACAGCCCGCTCCCGGCCCGGAGGAGACGCTCCTCGCCGGCGAGCAGTATGCCAGTACGATGCACACCATCGAGACCCGGCTCTCGCCGCTTGAAAAACAGGTGCTGGCGCTCTTCCTCGAGGGAGAGACGTACGGCGCCATCGCCAGACGCCTTTGCATCACGGAAAAGGCGGTGGACAACGCACTGCAGCGCGTGCGCGCGAAGCTGCGCTGAAATCATGTTCCCAAGCGCCGGGGTTCGGCGCATATATGCCCCAAGTAGCTTAAATCAGAGCGTTGGTCCCAGATCAAAGGTGTCGGTTTGAATCCTTCCGCGGGCAAATACTAATCCGATTGGAGAATCCCACTATGTACGAAGACAAGACATTGGTATGCAAAGAGTGCGGCCAGGAGTTCGTGTTCACCGCCGGTGAGCAGGAGTTCTATGCCAGCCGTGGCTTCGAGAACGAGCCGCAGCGCTGCAAAGCCTGCCGCGACGCCCGCAAGAATGCCACCCGCGGCACCCGTGAGATGTTCACGGCCACCTGCGCGGCCTGCGGCAAAGAGGCGCGTGTGCCCTTCAAGCCCCGTGAGGATCGTCCGGTGTACTGCAGCGAGTGCTTCGCCAAGATGAAGCAGGAAGGCTGATCCGACACATCTGTCAGCACGAAAAACCCCGCCTTCGGGCGGGGTTTTCTGTTCGTAAAGGGAAAGGAATTCAAATGACAAAGCTCGAAGCGCTCAAGCATGTGTTCGGCCACAGCGCGTTCCGCCCCGGCCAGGAGCAGATCGTCGACCATCTCCTCGCGGGCGGCGACGCGCTGTGCGTCATGCCCACGGGCGCGGGAAAATCGGTGTGCTATCAGGTGCCGGCGCTGCTCATGCCCGGCGTCACGGTCGTCGTCTCGCCGCTCATCTCGCTGATGAAGGATCAGGTCGGCGCGCTCACGCAGGCGGGCGTCGCGGCGGCGTTCATCAACAGCTCGCTCACGCCCGCCCAGTGCGCGAAGGCGCTGGACGGCGTGGCGGCGGGGAAGTACCGCATCGTCTACGCCGCGCCCGAGCGGCTCGAGACGCAGAGCTTCCTCGACGCCGCCGTGCGCGCCGGGGTGTCGATGGTCGCCGTCGACGAAGCGCACTGCGTCTCCCAGTGGGGGCAGGACTTCCGCCCCAGCTATCTCAAGATCCGCGGCTTCATCGCCGCGCTGCCGCAGCGCCCCGTCGTCGCGGCGTTCACGGCCACGGCCACGCGCGAGGTGCGCGAGGACATCCTGCACAGCCTCGGCCTGTGCGACCCGCTCGAGATCACGACAGGCTTCGACCGCCCGAACCTGTGGTTCGGCGTCTGCGCCCCGCGCGACAAAAAGGCGGAGCTGCTGCGCCGCCTCGACGGTTGGCGCGGACGCAGCGGCATCGTCTACTGCGCCACGCGCAAGACGGTGGATGAGGTGTGCGCTCTGCTGTGTGAGCGCGGCTACGCCGCAGCGCGCTACCACGCGGGGCTCACGGACGAAGAGCGGCGGCGCAGTCAGGACGATTTCCTGTGCGACCGCGTCACGGTCATGGTCGCGACGAATGCATTCGGCATGGGCATCGACAAATCGAACGTGTCGTTCGTCGTGCACTACAACATGCCGAAAGACGTCGAGAGCTACTATCAGGAGGCCGGGCGCGCGGGGCGCGACGGCTCGCCCGCCGAGTGCCTGCTGCTCTACGCGCCGCAGGACGTGCACACGAACCGTTTTCTCATCGAGCACGGCGAAGAGCCCGCCGAACTCGACGAGGCGCAGAGCGCCGCGCTGCGCGAGCGCGAGTACGAGAGGCTGCGTCAGATGACGTTCTACGCCACGACGACGGAGTGCCTGCGCGTGTTCCTGCTGCGCTACTTCGGCGAGCGGGCGCACGGCGCGTGCGGCAATTGCTCGAACTGCGAGCAGGGCTTTGAAGAGCGCGACGCCACGCGCGAGGCGCAGATGATTTTGTCGTGCATCGCGCGCATGGGCCAGCGCTACGGCGCGAAGCTCGTCGTCGACGTGCTGCGCGGCTCGAGGGCCGAGCGCGTCACGTCGCTCGGGTTCGACCGGCTGTCCACCTACGGCCTGTTGAAGGACGAGCCGGAGGCGGAGGTGCGGCGCGTGCTGGACGCGCTGCTCGCATCGGGCGACGCAAAGCTGACGGATTCCGAGTACCCCGTGCTCGCGCTCACGCCCTCGTCGGGCGAGGTGCTGCGCGGCGAGCGCGCGGTGACGGTGCGCGTGCCGCTCGCGAAGTCCCGCGCGGCAAAGAAGCGGGGAAAGGGGAGTGCCGCGCCCGCGGACGAGGGGCTGTTCGGCGCGCTGCGCGCGCTCCGCGCCCAGTGTGCCGCGGCCGCGCACGTCCCGGCGTACGTCGTCTTTACGGACGCCGCGCTGCGCGACATGGCCGCGAAGAAGCCGCGAAACGAGGACGAGTTCCTCGAGGTGTCCGGCGTCGGCGACGCGAAGCTGCGCCGCTACGGCCGCAAATTCCTCGACTGCATCGCGCAGTACGAGCGGGAGCATCCTGAATCATAACAAAAAAGCGCCCGGAAGCGGAGATGAAGTGACCCCCA
>NHCFI02800__coassemble_615_pt1 | contig 76199 bp, 75 predicted proteins | sample NHCFI02800__metabat2_high_PE_010 | metagenome-assembled genome bin NHCFI02800
GATGAACACGATGCACGGCGCTTTTTCCTTGGCCTGCTTGAACAGGTCGCGCACGCGCGCCGCGCCCTGGCCGACGAACATCTCCACGAACTCGGAGCCCGCGATGGAGAAGAACGGCACGTGCGCCTCGCCCGCGACGGCTTTCGCCAGCAGCGTCTTACCGGTGCCCGGAGGGCCTACGAGCAGCACGCCCTTCGGCATCGTCGCGCCGATGGAGCGGTATTTTTCCGGGGTGTGCAGGAAGTCGACGATCTCCGTCAGGGCCTCCTTGGCCTCGTCCTGCCCGGCCACATCCGCGAAGGTCTTGCCCGTCTGCGACGAGACGTACACCTTGGCGTTCGATTTGCCCATGCCGAACATCATCGAGTTGCCGCCCATCTTCTTCTGAATCATCCGCCACAGGATGATGATGGGCAGGAACATCATCATCGTCGGGAAGATCCACGTCAGAAGGAAACTCATCAGGCCGCTGTTCTCCTGCGGCACAGCCTTGCCGAACGTGATCTCATCGTGTTCCGCCAGCCGGTTCACAAGGTCGGGATCGTCCATGTTGCCGGTCTGGTAATAGCTCTCCTTGCCGTTTTCGTCCTTGGCGGAGAACAGAACGGCCGTGTCGGTCACCTCCACGCGCGTGACGTTTCCGGAGTCCACCATCGAGAGGAACTGGTCATAGCTCACTTCCTCCAGACGCGGGGACATCATGGACGGGAACACGAACGCGTTCAGAAGCATCAGCACCAGAACGGCGATCAGCGAATAATACAAAAATGATTTTTTTGGTGGTTTGTACGGATCATTCATACATTGACAACTCCTCACAAAAGGGGCATGCCCCTGAACGCGCGGGAACGGTTTCCGTGCGATATGTTCATATTATACCGGATTTGTGTGAAAAAAGCACCACAGATTTATGAATACATGGTAAACAGCGCGGTTTTATGCTACAATACAGGTAGAATCCGCGCATTTTGCGCGGAAAACAGGGAGGAAACCGCTCGTGAACGCACAGCAGCGCCGCGCGCAGATCGTGGAAAAACTGAAAGGAGCCGGCGCGCCGGTGTCGGCGTCCGCGCTCGCACAGTCGCTCGGCGTCAGCCGGCAGATCGTCGTGGGCGACGTCGCGCTGCTGCGCGCGCAGGGCACGCCGGTCGCGGCCACGCCGCGCGGCTACGTGCTGCGCGAAGAGCGGGAGGAGGGCCTGCGCGTCACCATCGCGTGCCGCCACGACGCGCAGGGCATCCGCGACGAACTCTACGCCATCGTCGACGCGGGGTGCGGCGTGCTGAACGTCATCGTCGAGCACGCCGTCTACGGGCAGATCTCGGGCGAATTGCAGGTGTTCTGCCGCTATGACGCCGACCGCTTCTGCGACGCGCTCTTTGCCTCGCAGGCCGAGCCCCTGTGCAGCCTCACGGGGGACATCCATCTGCACACGCTTCTGTGCCCGGACGAGGCGCGGCGCGACGCCGCGCTCGGTGCGCTGCGCGCGCTCGGCATTCTTCAGGAGTGACGCCGCATATCCTTATGCGTACGGCAAACACAAAACGCCTCCGTCCGCGGGGCAATACCGCGCGAAAAGGAGGCGCTGTGTGTTATGAATGAGCTTCTTCTGCTTGCGGCCGTCGTGCTGCTGGCGTGTATCTTCGGACAGCGTCTCGGCCGGAAACTCGGCATCCCCACGCTGTTTTTCTTTATCGCGCTCGGCATGCTGTTCGGTTCGGACGGCCTTTTGCGCATCGAATTCAGCGACTATGAATTTGCGGGCCACGTGTGCAGCGCGGCGCTCATCGTCATTATGTTCTACGGCGGTTTCGGCACGAACTGGAGCGCCGCGAAGCCCGTCGCCGTGCGCTCGGTGCTGCTCAGTACTGCGGGCGTGCTCGTCACGGCCGGCCTGACGGGGCTGTTCTGCCACTTCGCGCTCGGCATGACGATGCTGGAGGGCCTGCTCGCGGGCGCGGTGCTCGGCTCGACGGACGCCGCGTCCGTCTTTTCCATCCTGCGCTCACAGCGGCTGAACCTGCGCGACGGCACGGCCTCGATGCTCGAGATCGAATCCGGCTCGAACGACCCGTGTGCCTATATGCTCACCGTCATCGTGCTGTCGCTGATGGACGGCGGCGTCACGGCGGGCGGCGTCGCGTACGCGGTGTTCGCGCAGCTCGCCTATGGCGCTCTGGCCGGCGCGGCCGTGGCGCTCGCGGCGCGCAAGGTGCTGTGCACGCAGCGCTTCGCCGAGGGCACGGACGCGATCCTGCTCGTCGCCGCGGCGCTCGCGTCGTACGTCCTGCCCGCGCTCATCGGCGGAAACGGCTATCTCGGCGCGTACATTGCGGGCATCCTGCTCGGAAACGGTGAGCTGCCCGGCAAAAAAGCGCTCGTCAATTTCTTCGACGCGTTCAACGGCATGATGCAGATGCTCATTTTCTTTCTGCTCGGGCTTCTTGTCTTCCCGTCGCGCCTGCCGTCCGTGTTTCTCCCGGCACTCGCCGTCGCGGCGTTCCTCACTCTTGCCGCCCGTCCGGCGGCCGTGGCGCTTGTGCTCGCGCCGTTCGGCTCCTCCGCGCGCCAGCAGCTCGTGGTGTCCTGGGCGGGGCTGCGCGGCGCGGCGTCCATCGTGTTCGCCATCACGGCCGCCGTCTCTCCCGCCTACGGGGACGACAGGCTCTTCCACATCGTGTTCTGCGTCGTGCTCATCTCTATCCTCGTGCAGGGCACGCTGCTGCCCGCCGTGGCGCGCCGCGCCCGGATGATCGACGACCGCGACAACGTCATGAAGACTTTCACCGACTACTCCGAGGAGACGAGCGTGCAGTTCATCCGGCTTGAGATCGGCGAGGGCCACCCGTGGATCGGCCGCTGCATCCGGGACGTCGCAACGCTGCCGGGCATGCTCATCGCGGCCGTGCTGCGCGGTGGGGAGGCCATTGTGCCGAAGGGCGACACATGCCTCGCCGAGGGCGACAGTCTCATCGTGTGCGCCAAGGAATACAGCGGCGCCGACGGCATCGAGCTCGACGAGGTGCACATCACCCCGGACAGCCGCTTCGCGGGCAGGCGCCTGCGCGAAGCCGACGTGCGGCGCGACGCGCTCGTCGTGCTCATCCGCCGCGCCGGGCAGGACGTCATCCCGGACGGCGGCACCGTGATCGAACCGGGCGATACGCTCGTGCTCTACACACACGGCTGAACGTCACACAAACAGCCCTTTCAGAACAAAGAACAGCGGAGGGACCAGCAGCGCGGGCAGCATGTTCATGCTCTTGCAGTCCTTGATGCCGAGGATGGACAGCCCCGACGCCGCGATCAGAAATCCGCCGATCAGCGTGATCTCGGCCATCAGCGCGTCCGTCAGGTACGGCGCGATGGCCCCGGCAAACAGGTAGATGCTGCCCTGCCACAGGAACAATACCGGCGCGGCGGCCGCCATGCCGATGCCGTACGTCGACGCGAGCACCATCGACGTGACGAAATCGAGCGTCGCGTTCGTGAAGAGGTACGTGTGGTCGCCGTACAGCGCGCTGTTGATCGGCCCGAGGATGGAAAGCGTGCCGATGCAGTACATCAGGATGCCCGTCCCGAGCCCCTTGCCGAGGCCGTCTTTCGAAAATTTCCCCACAAGGCCCTGAAAATGACCGTCGATGTCGAGCACCGTGCCCGCGAGGCTGCCGATGGCGAGCGCCGCGATGAACAGCACCGGGTAGACGCTCTTTCCCATGTTCGTCACCACGGCGTTCGCCCCGAGCCCCACGGCCGCGAGACCCATCGCGTTGTACAGGCAGTCGCGGTACTGCGGCCGGATGCCCCGGCGCAGCCCCGCCCCGATGCACGACCCCGCGAGGATCGTGCAGGTGTTCACGATCGTTCCGATCATTTTTTCCATCCCTCTCTTCGAAAAAATCAGCTTTATTGTATCACACTGCGCAAAAAAATTCAAAATTCGTGCAAACACATACAAAAGCGCCCGCATCCTCCGGATGCGGGCGCTTGCCGATTCTTATCCGGCGCTCCACGGGCCGGAGAGGGCGGGTGCGGTGAACACCGCCTCGCCCGTGTCGTAGGGCTGCTGCGTCAGCGTCAGAGAAAAGCCTGCGTCCGTGCGCTCGAGCGTTTCCACGCTGTGCAGATACGGCAGCCCGCTGCGTTCCCACGGCAGCTGCACCTCAGTCCACACGCCGCCGTCGAGCACGTACACGAGCGGCCAGTCCGAGTCTTCGGACGTTGCGAGCGACAGCGCCGCCGCGCCGTCCTCACACATCCGGAACCCGCACAGCGTGTGCGTCGAGTTCTGCATCGGCAGCTCCGGCAGAGCCTGCCACGTCCTGCCGCCGTCGTATGTCGCCCAGGCGGCCTTCTCTTCGCCGCCGCCCATCGACCACACCGTGCCCGCGGCCGCGAAGCCGAAGTCCTCCGCGAGAAATTCCAGCCGCGTCCAGTCCGCCGGGCGGATGAGATCGCCGAGTTCCGTGCGCTCCCAGTGCTGCCCCTCGTCGGTGCTCACCGCTGCCGCGAGCGTGCAGAAGTCCGCGCCCTCGCGCTCGACGAGCGCCGCGTACACGCCGCCCGACGCCTGCGCCGCCAGCACGTCGCCCTCCTCGGGGCACTTCACCATCGTCTGCCCGCCGTCGGATGTGAACCACACGCCGTCCGCCGTCACGGCGTACTGCTGCCCGCCCGCGCCCGAAAAGCGCGGCGCTTCCTCTGCGTTTTCCTCTGCGCCCGGCGCGCTCTGCACCGTCTCGTACGGCCGCAGCGCGTCCGCCAGAAGTTCGGCGGTCTCAAGCGCCCCCGCGAGCACCGCGCCCGCCGCCAGCGCCGCCGCGCACAAGACTGTGCCGAGAATCAGCATCCCGCGCGGGCGGGACAGCTTTCTCTCCCGCGCCGCGGGCGCGTGCTCACGCAGGTATTCCACGGCCGCCGCGTCCGAGTCCGGCACAAAGGCCGCGCGTCCCGTCCAGATGAGCACGCAGCCGCCGCGCGCCGTCCAGATCTCCCGCAGGGCGGTGTGCTCCATGTGCGTCTGCGCGCCGCCGCGCACGAATTCGCACGCCGTGTCCGTCACGCGGATCGACGCGGGCGAAAAATCTCCCTCGCAGGCGCGGCGCAGCTGCCGCGCCGTCTTGCGCGCCAGAGCCGCGTCCGCGACGAGCAGCACGGCCTCCGCGGCGAACACGAGCGTGAACGCCACGCGCGCCGCACCGTCGAACAGGACGGGCGAGAGCGGCACGAAGAACGCCGCCAGCGCCGCGATGAGCAGTTTGACCGGCCGCACCCACGGCCGCTGCGCCGCGCGCGCCGTCTGCGCCAGCGCGTCCGGCGTGCGCAGCGCCGTCATCTCCATTGCGGCGGGCCCGCACGGTGCAGTCTCCGTCTCGCCGCCCGCGAGCAGCGCGTCGGCCGTCGTCGCAAGCGCGTCCGCAAGGCGCGTCAGAAGCGCCGTGTCCGGCAGCCCCGCGCCGGTTTCCCACTTCGAGACGGCGCGGTTTGTCACGCCGAGCATCTCCGCGAGTTCGAGCTGCGTCAGCCCCGCCTCTTTCCGTTTGCGCGCGATGAATGCGCCTGTCTTCCGGGCGTCCGTCACGGCGCTGCCACCTCCTTATCATATAATGTCACGGCCATTCCGGCCTCGTCCGTCACAGGGCACAATACGATGCTCCCGCCGCCTCCCGCGCCGCCGCTGTCCCCGCCGGCAAAGACGAAATCCTCGCCCAGCACGGCGGTGAACTGCGGCACGCCGTCCGAACAGGCCACCACCGCGAGATCGCCGAAGGGCACGCAGTCCGCCATGTCAAAGCGGTACACCCGCCCGGCGTACTGGATGCAGAATGCGCCGCCGTCCTGCCACAGGCGCGTCTCGCCGTCGTCGGACGCCCAGTCCGCCGCGAGCGCGGAGCGCACGTCGTACCAGGAGATGCCGCTGCCGCGCGTGCCGAACGTCGCCACCGACTGGTGCAGCAGCCCGTCCTCGCGCGACGTGTACGTCACGGCGCACGCGTCGCCCGTCAGCCATTCGCAGCGCACGGGTTCGCCCGTGTCAACGGGCCGCGCGAGGGGATACCGCCGCACGCCGCGGTACCACGCGCCCTCGCCCGAGCCGGGTGCGATGCGCAGCACGAGCACCTTTCCCGACGGGGAGACGGAGACCGACACGCCCGCCGCGCGCGTCAGCACCGCCGTGCCGAACACGAGCAAAGCCGCGCACACGACGGCCGCCGCCGCGCGCTTTGCCCGCCCGGATACGTCCCTCACCGGAACGTCCGGCGCGAGCCGGCGCAGAAATGCCGTCTCATCCTCCGGAGAAAGGCGGCGCACGCACACTTTCTGCGCGCCGAAGTCAAACACAAGACACCGCCGCGTACGCCGCACGCCGCGCAGCGCGCCCGGCCCGAAGCGCACGCGCGCCCCGCCCGAAGTGAGCACAAAACCGTCCGGGTGCACCGCCAGTGTCATCGTCCGCCGCCGCAGGATGCGGGAGGCCGCCGCAGAGGGCAGAACGCCGAGAAACCACGCGTCGGCCAATGCAAGCGCCGCGCCGAAGCACACCGCCGCGACCGACGCCGATCCGCCCGCGCCCAGCAGAAACACGAGCGACGCCGCCCACAGCGCCAGTGCCGCCGCTGCGGCGACGCACCGCCCAATCGCGCCCGTCTGCGGCAGCGCCGCCGCGCCCTCGCGCAGCTCGCCCGCGGTGTCCGCGGCTTCGAACGCCCACAGCGCGGGGCTCTCCCCAGCGCGCCGCGGCTCCTCGCCGCGCAGAATTGCATCCGCCGTCGTGCCGAGCGCCGATGCCAGCGCGGGGAGAACATCCGCGTCGGGCAGCCCCGCGCCCGTCTCCCACTTCGAGACGGCGCGGTTCGTCACGCTGAGCGCCTGTGCGAGCTCGAGCTGCGTCAGCCCCTTTTCCTTTCTTTTCTGTGCGAGAAACGCGCCGGTGCGTTCGGTGTCGGTCATGGGATCGCCCTCCTTTGGGCTCCAGTATACGCCGCGTGCCGCCCAAAAGGCAAGACACGCGCCGAAGAAACGGTTCCACGCTGCGTGGAATCAGGCATTTACTGCGAAGATACGATGTTTTATAGCGATATGCATTTAGATCTAATTCATTTACATAAATTTCGTTTCATTGTATAATTCAAATGAAATCATCCGGTGTTTGCGCGGGCCGGACGGCAAATGCCGGATCGGCTCCATCGTTCCCCGCGGTTACGTCGGCGCCGCGTTCGGGAACAATTGCCGGGCACTGTGCCCGCAGTGCTGCGAACGAAAAAAGCCAGGGAGCGGCGCCGGCCGTCCGGGAACTTCTGTTTGTCGGGAGAGTGGAACAATGAAAAAAGTGATGCTGCTGGAAGTGAGACAGCACGGAAAACGGTTCTTCATCGGGAAATACGACCCCCGGCTGCTGGTGCAGATGGCAGACCCGAGTATCGACAATGAGGCGACCCAGCAGGCACAGCGCCCGCTGGAGAGAAAGCGGCTGCGGGAAATCGCACAGTATGTCGGGCAGAAGGACAAAGGGTTTCTTCCGGCTTCGGTGATGCTCGGGACCAGCAAAAACAGCCCCATTACGGTGCAGAAGGACAGCGGAGACTGGTATTATGCCATGTTCCCCGAAACACCGGAGGAGCTGCGGCGCTATGCGTGCAGCATCGACATCATCGACGGCCAGCACCGCCTGTTTGCGTTTGCGCCGAAATATCTCAGTGAAAAAATGAAAAACAGCACCCGGTACGAAATCCCCTTTTCTCTGTTCACGGCCCCGACCCTGAAGCGGCGGCGGGAACTGTTCACCGTGACAAATGAAAAACAGAAAGCGGTAAACAGCAATCTGCTGATGTATCTGAGAAAAAAGCTGGGGATGCTCGATGTTGATGACGAAAAGCGTTACCGGCTGGTCAGCGAACTGAATAAAAACCCGCTGTCCCCCCTGAGAGGCCGCATCATCATGAGCGCCGAAAAAATCACCAAAGGGTACAAGGCAAACCAGCTGATGCGGATCATCGACAAATCCAAGCTGGACCGCGTGAGCATCAACGGCGTCCCTTGCAGCGAGGAGGAGCAGGTCGCCGCCATCTGCACCTATCTGAAAGCGTGGGAGGCGTACCACGGTCTGGAGTATGCAAACCCCGGCAAGGAGACGATGACCAAAATCAGCGGCCTGCGGTATGTGCTGTTCCTTCTGCCGACGTTCATCGAATACTCCGTGAGTTCGCAAAACCGTTTTACCAAGGAGTTCGTTCTCTCCGTGATCCGGAATCTGAAGGACAGCAAGGGCCTGACCGGGGAACAGACGCTGTTTGACAATGCGCTGGACTTCCGCGGCGAGGGCGCCACCGTCAAACGGGCCACGGACGATGCACAGAGGCTGAAGGAGTATCTGACCAGCCGCGACACAGGCGGGTTCAATCCGTTCGCCTGACGGCGCGGATCATCCGATTTTCTCGCGCAGTTCCGCGAGATTTTCGCACACGACGTCCGGCGAAAGACCGCTCGCGGCGAGGTCGTCCAGGCTCGATTCGCCGCACAGCACGAGCGCCGTGCCGCACCCGCACGCGCCGAGCGCGATGTCGGTGTACAGCCGGTCGCCCACCATGCAGGTCTTTTCCAGCGGCACGCCGAACGACGCGGCCGCCGCTCGGGCGATGTAGCCGTTCGGTTTGCCGATCACCGCGTCCGGCTCGCGGCCCGTGGACGCCTTCACGAACGCGATCACCGCGCCGATGTCCGGGATGAAGCCGCCGGGCACGGGGCAGTTGAAGTCCGGGTGCGTCGCGATGTACGGCAGCCCCGCGCGCACCGCGTCGCACAGGCGCGTGAGCTTTTCGTACGTGATGGTCGTGTCGAACCCCAGCACGACGGCGGCGGGGTCCTTCGCTGCCGTCTCGTACCCGGCCGCGGCGAACTGTGCCTCAAGGCTCGGCGTGCCGATGAGCAGCAGCTCGCGGGAAAAGCCGTGCTGTGCGAGGTACGCCAGCGTTGCGTCGCCCGAGGTGTACATCTCGCGCTCGGTGACGGAAATGCCCAGCCGCGCGAGTTTTTCGAGATAGTCCGCCTTCGAGCGGGACGAGTTGTTCGTCAGAAACGTGAATTTCCGCCCCGTTTCGCGGCAGAAGTCGAGAAATTCCGCAGCGCCCGGCAACAGCTCGTCGCCGAGGTAGAACGTGCCGTCCATATCGAGAAGAAAAAGCTGCGCCGCGTGCAAATCAAACATAGCGTGACCTCCGTGAATGTGATATACTGATACTGCTATCTCACTATACCACATTTCCCGGGAGGGCGCACATGAAAGCGACCATTGTCATCCCAAATCTGAACGGCGCGGGCTGGCTGCGCGATTCCATCGAGTCCGTCTGGGCGCAGACCGAGCAGGACTTTGAGCTCATCATCGTCGACAACGGCTCCACCGACGAGAGCCTTGCCATCGCCGAGAGCTACGTCGGGCGCGAGCGGTACACGCTTGTGAAGAACGATCATAACACCGGCTTTTCCGCCGCCGTCAATCAGGGCATCCGGCTCGCGAAGGGCGAGTACGTCGTGCTGTTCAACAACGACGCGTTCGCCGAGCCCGACTGGCTGGAACAGCTCATCGCCATGGCCGAGACGGACGAGAAGATCTTCGCCGTGCAGAGCCTGATGATCCGCCACTTCGAGCGCGAGCTGTGCGACGACGCGGGCGACTACGTCACGCTCTTCGGTTGGGCGTGCAAGCGCGGCGACGGCATGCGCGCGAGCCGGTACACCAAATCCGGCCGCATCTTCTCCGCGTGCGGCGGCGCGAGTTTGTACCGCAAGAGCATTCTCGATGAGATCGGCCTGTTCGACGAGCTGTTCTTCGCCTACTTCGAGGACGTGGACATCTCGTGGCGCGCGAACAGCCTTGGGTACAAGAACGTTCTGTGCGCGGACGCGAAGTGCTACCACATCTGCGGCGCGACGACGGGCGCGGTGCGCTACAACGAGTTCAAGAGCGTGCAGTCCGGGCGCAACAGCATCCTTCTGCCGTACAAGAACATGCCGCTTCTGATGTTCATTCTCAACCTGCCGTTCCTCGTGCCGGGGTATCTGCTCAAGATCCTCGTCTTCGGCCTGCGCGGCTTCTGGACGCCGTATATCAAGGGCGCGAAGGAGGCCTTCGCCGCGATGCCGAAGATCGAAAAGCCGAAATTCCGGTTCAAAAACCTCCCGAACTACGTGCTCATCGAGCTGTGGCTCGCCGCGGATGTGTTCCGCTACATCCACTACCGCGTCAGCCGGGCGCTCGGCTGGAAATAACTGGGCGAGAGTGTGAAGAAAGCGCGGACGGATTATGAACTTTCCCTGAATTTTCGGCCGTTTGCGGCGTTTATTCTTGCAAAACCGACGGCGCGGGATATAATAAAGGTATCAGAGCGAAAGGAGCGATGATCATGACAGGTTGGACAAAACTGCTGGGCATCGGAGCCGCCGCCGCAGGCGCGCTGCTGGCCGCTGCCGCTGTGAAGAAATATTCAAAACGCAAGGAGCCGGAATGGGAGGAGTATCCCCCCGTGCCGCAGCCCGAGGACGAAGAGGATGCGGGCGTGACGGAGGAGGCCCCGGAGCAGCCGGAGGAGGGCGCGCAGCCCGAAGCCGCGCAGCCTGAGGCTGAGCAGCCCGTGCCGGAGCCCGAAGGCGCCGCCGAGCCCGAATCCGAGCCGGGCGACCCCGACTGGGAGGCGGAGTTCTACGACGACGAGCCCCGCAATGACTGCGCCGCCGCCCTCGGCGAAGCCGTGGCCGACACCGCGCGCGCCGTCTCCGGCGCTGTGGCGGACGCCGCGCAGCTGGCCGCCGACGCCGTGACGGACGCCGCGCAGCGCGCGGGCGTGAACACCGACGAGGTGGGCAGCGCCCTCAGCGACGCGGGCAAGGCGCTCGGCGCAGCCGGAAAGGCCGTGTTCCGCGCGGGTTCCACCGTCGCGCGCAAAGCGGCTGCCGACGCGCGCCCGGTGATCGTGAAAGCGAAGGACAAGGCGGGCGAGCTGTGGCAGAACGTGCGCAGCGCCGCCGCCACCGACGAGACCGAGGCCGCCCCGAGCGACATGTACGCCGCGCCCGAAGAGAGCGCGGAGGACACGGAGCCGGAGCACAAGGACACGCCGGAGACCTGACCGGTTTCTAAAACAGGAAAACGCCCCTGCCGGAAACCCCGGCAGGGGCGTTTTTGCGCTGCGCCGCGTCAGACGCCGCGGCTGTTCTGGATCGCATCCACGATGCGGTCGGTCGAGCGCTCGGCGTTCGCGCGCACGTTCGTGTCGGCGTAGCGCCCGGCGATGAGCTCGTTGATGCCGCGCTCGATCTCATCCGCTTTCGCGCGCTCGGTGAACACGATCGGGATGAGGTAGTTGCTGCCCGCGGCCGTGAGGTACACGACCGTCTGCAGCGAACTGATGATCGTCAGGCCGCCGTACGCGAAGAAGAGCAGCCCGCCGACAAGCGACTGCGGAAGCGCCGACAGGCCACACAGCGCGAACAGGAGCCCCCACAGCAGCGAACCCAGCGAGACGCGGAAGTTCGTCGTCACGGACGAGACCTGCTCAACGGGGAAGTTCTGCTTGTTCATCCCGAGCGGGATGAATTTCAGGATCGTGTTCGGGCGCGAGATGCGCACGAAGTTCCCGTCGTATTCCACGCTGCCCTTCATGTAGAACGTCAGGTACGAAGTCATAAAAGTTGTAGCATTCATCATTTTTTACACCTCACTGATAAGATACGAACGGCGCGTTCTCAGCGCCCCCTCGCTTTTCTTATCGGGCGGGGTTTCCGTGCGGTTAAAGAAAAACGCAACGCAAAAAATTTTTTTCAGCCAAGCGCCACGTCGAGCGCCATCATCAGTACGAAGCCGAACACGACGGCCGCCGTGCCGAGGTATGCCGCACGCCGGCCGCCGCCCACGGCTCCGGGAATGAGCTCCTTCGTCACGACGTACAGCATCGCGCCCGCCGCGAAGCTCAGCAGCCACGGCAGCACCGGCTGCGCCAGACCCGCCGCGCACACGGCCAGCACGCCGCCCGCGGGCTCCGCGAGGCCCGACCCCGCGCCCAGCAGAAAGCTGCGCGCGCGGCTCATGCCGGAGCGCCGCAGCGGCAGAGCCGCCGCCGCGCCCTCGGGGAAGTTCTGCAGCCCCACGCCCAGCGCCAGCGCCGCGGCCGACGCCGTCAGCGCCCCGTCGGCCGCGCTCATCGCGCACGCGAGCCCCACGGCCATGCCCTCCGGGATGTTGTGCAGCGTCATCGCCGTCCACGCCAGCGTGCCTGTCTGCCCGCCCGCGCGGCGCGCGGCCCGAACGTCCGCCACGGCCAGCACCAGCGCGCCCGCGCACACGCCGAACGCCGCCGGCAGCCACGCCGCGCCCGGCGTCATCTCGATGGCCGGAAGAAGAAGGCTCCACACGCTCGACGCCGTCATCACGCCCGCCGCGAAGCCCAGAAAGAGCTGTTCGAGCAGCGGCGGCGTCTGGCGGCGCACCGCGAGCACCACGGCCGCGCCCGCCGCCGTCATCAGAAACGTAAACCCCGTGCCCAGTGCCGCAAGTGTAATGGCCTGCATGGCACATTCCCCCTTTTTTGTACAAATGTTTCAACAACACTGTATGCAATGTCGCAAATGGGTGTGAATGCGACCGAAAGACTTGACAAAACGTGTCTTTTCCTCTAAAATTTTCTGTCAGTATCTTGTCGTCAACACAATTTCAACACATTTTTGCGGAGACGTTGAAACATGGTGAAAACGCTGTATCTCTGGGCCTCTGAGGCCGACTTCAAGCGCGGGGAATGCGACCGCGTGTATTATCACGACGGCGCGGTGCGGCTGGACGCGGCACAGTGCGGTTTCTTTGTGGCCGAGCAGGCTCAGGCGGAGCCGTTCACGCAGCTTGCGGCCTGCGTGAACGCCGATACGCCCGAGGGCACGAGCGTCGAGCTGGAAGTGCGCATCCTCGCGGACGGCGTGTGGAGCGACTGGCTCTCGCTGGGCACGTGGAGCACGTTCAACCCGAAGGGCAGCGCGGCCCCGGCGCCCGGCGCATCCGTCCGCGTCGAGAACGGCGTGGCGATGCTGGAGGAGGGCAAGTCGGCCACGGGCTTTGCCGTGCGCGTGCGCTTTGCCTCGCGCATCGGCGACTGGACGCCCACGCTGCGCCTGCTGAGCGTGTCGCTGCGCGGCGTGCGCCGCACGCCCGCCCTCGGCGATGAGACGCGCCGCACGCTGCCGCTGCCGGCGTATTCCGCACTCGTGCGCGACCCGGCGCTTGCGTGCATGGACGCGCCCACCGTGCTCACGATGCTCGTCAACCGCCGCGGGGAAGACCTGCTGCCCGAGGAGCTCGCGCAGATCAGCTATGACAACACCATCCGCGCGTGCTCGAACCTCGCGTTCCTGTGCGCGGCGGCGGGCAGCCTCGGCTACCCGTGCTATCCGCTGTTCACGGATGTGGAGACGCTGAAAAAGGAAGTGCGCGCGGGATATCCCTTCGCCGCGCTGCTGCATTACCCCGGCGAGGAGCGCCCCCGCCTCGTGGCCGTGCACGGCTTCGAGACGGACGACGCCGGCGCGCAGACCGTGCTGCTGCACGATCCGATGGCCGCGTCGGACGCAGACGCGCCCCGCACGCTGCCGCTGGAATCGTTCGCGGCACTGTGGGAGGGGCTTGCGATTTTCCTGCATGAGAAGGAGAACGCGCCCACGCTCTGCCCGCCGTACCGCGTGGCCGGAACGCTCGCGCCCGCCGAAGTGCCGGGCGAGTACGGGCTGTATCTGCGGGGCGACCGCACCAGCCTGCCCGCCACGTTCACCGAGGACGGCGGCACCGTGTGCTTCGCCGTGTCGGGTGAGTGCGCCGTGGCCACCACCGCGCACAAGCGCTTTTTCTACACGGCCGTCTCGGCCGCGGGCAACCTCGTGCTCCCGGTGTCGGATTTCCCGGCGGGAACACGCATCGCCGTCTACATCATCGGACGCACCGGAAAGTGCATCACGGCCGACCTCAGGCTGTGACCGGACATACAGGAAAAGCAGAACGCCCCGGGGCATGTGCCCCGGGGCGTTCTGCGGTTTATGGAACTTGGAAGGAAAGCGCTCAGTTGTGTTCGCTCGAGGGAGCGGAGGTGGAGGAGTTGACGGTCGCCTGGCGCTCGCCCAGCGTCACCTGCGCGGACACGAGCTGTCTGTCGCGCGCCACCTGGACTTCGACGACGTCGCCGATCTCGTGCTCATCCAGCACGCCCGTCACGTCGGAGGTGCTGTTGACCACGGTGCCGTCCACGCTGACGATGCGGTCGCCCGCCTTCAGGCCGGCCTCTTCCGCGCCGGAGCCGGAGTTCACGCTCTGGATGTAGACGCCGAGGTTCGACAGACCGTACTGCATGGCCGTCTGCAGGTCGCTCACGGAGATGACCGTCACGCCGAGACCCGGACGTCCGGTGACGTAGCCGTTGCTCATCAGGTCGGTGGCTACTTCGATAGCCGTGTCGATGGGGATGGCGAAGCCGATGCCCTCGGCTTCGGAGTCAGCCGATTTCGCGTTCACGATGCCGATCAGTTCGCCGTTGGCGTTGAACAGGCCGCCGCCGGAGTTGCCCGGGCTGACTGCCGCATTCGTCTGCATCAGCGTCATGTTCTGGCCGTTGACGGTGATGTCACGGTCGAGCGCGGACACGATGCCGTCCGTGACCGTGCCGCCCAGCGTGCCGAGCGGGTTGCCGACGGCGAGCACATAGTCGCCGACCGCGACGGAATCGGAATCGCCGATCACGGCGGGCGTGAGGCCGTCGGCCTCCACTTTCAGCACGGCGATGTCGGTCTGGCTGTCGGTGCCGATGAGTGTGGCCGGGTACTCCGTGCCGTCATACGTGCGCACCGTGATGCTCGACGCGCCCTCGATGACGTGGTTGTTCGTGATGATGTAGCCGTCGGCCGAGAGGATCACGCCGGAACCGGCGCCGCTCTCGACGTACTGGCCGAGGAAGCTGTTCGTGACGACCTGCTCGGTCGTGACCTCAACGACGCTCGGCTGCACTTTTGCCGCCACGGTCGCCGCAGTGGTCTCGGCGCTCGCGGCCGTGCCGGCCGTGCCGCCGTCCGAAGTGGGCGCCGTCTGCAGGATGATGGGGTTCGAGTTGCGGGCCACCGAAGCGCCCGCGTAGCCGCCGCCGAAACCGACGGCCGCGCACAGCACCAGCGCAACCGCGCCCTTGACGATCTTCCCCGCGGGGAAGCGGCGGCGGCGCGGGGGTTCGGGGTTCATGCCGTCCGGCATGCCGCCGAAGTTCGGGTCCGCGCCCGGCTCGTTGTGCGGCAGTTCCGTGTACGAGGCGTTGTACGTCGTGCGCGTGTCCTGCGCGGGGTTCGTGTTCGGCTGTGTGTTCTGCGTGTAACCGGAGGTCCCGCCCTGCGGGGTCGGGCCGCCGTTCGATTGCGAATAGTTGTATTCCCAGTTGCCTTCCATAATTGTCTATCTCCTTTTGCCCTGTGGGCAGATCGCTTTTTTGTTTCTATGCTGTCAGTATATCGAACGAGTGTGTAAAAACTTTCACGGGCGGGTGAAAAAACCGTGAAAACCACGGTATATCCCCGATCCGCGCACTTTGCACACCGGGCGCGGGGGTTGACGTTTGTCCGAAACCGGATTATAATGGATGCACTCGGATTGTCCGTGTTCGGACAAAATCAAACAACGGAGGGATCTGTATGACCGGGGGAGAGCTGCGGCGTTTTGTCGCGGCCTATCATACACTTTATAAGGAGATGGACGAGGTGTACCGTGCGCTGGCGCGCCGGTCCGGCCTGTCGGACTGCGCGTTCTGGGTGCTGTACGTGCTGCGCGAGTCGGACGGGCCGCACACGCAGGCGGAGGTGTGCGAGACGCTGTCCCTGCCGCGCCAGACGGTGAATTCGGCGCTCAAATCCATGCGCGAGGCGGGGCTCATCCGGCTGGAGAGTGCCGAGGGCAACCGCAAGAACAAATACATCCTGCTCACCGCGGCGGGCGAGGCGCTCGCCGCGCGCACGGCGGACCGCGTGCTGGAGATGGAATGCCGCGCGTTCGGCCGCTTTTCGGCCGCGGAGCGCGAGGAATACCTGCGCCTGTTCGGGCAGCACATCGCGCACCTGAAACGCGAGACGGCGGGGGACGCGCTATGAACACGATCCGCCTCTCCGACCACTTCACCGTCCGGAGGCTGCTTCGCTTTGTCGCACCGAGCATCGTGATGATGGTCTTCACGTCGCTCTACAGCGTCGTGGACGGTCTGTTCGTGTCGAATTTCGCGGGCAAGACGCCGTTCGCGGCCGTCAACCTCATCATGCCGGTGCTGATGGGGCTCGGAACGGTCGGGTTCATGATCGGCACGGGCGGCAGCGCGCTCGTGGGCATGACGCTCGGCCTCGGCGAAAAGGAACGCGCCAACCGCCTGTTCTCCATGCTCACGGCGGCGGGCGCGGCGGGGGGCGTGGTCCTGTCCGTGCTGGGCCTTGTGTTCCTGCGCCCTGCGGCGTACGCGCTCGGTGCGCGCGGGGAGATGCTCGAGCAGTGCGTCATCTACGGCGCGGTGATGCTCGTCTTCCAGACGTTCTTCATTTTGCAGATCGTGTTCCAGAGCTTCTTCGTCACGGCCGAAAAGCCGAAGCTCGGCCTCGCCGTCACCGTGGCGGCGGGTCTCACGAACATCGTGCTCGACGCGCTGCTCGTCGGCGTTTTCCGCATGGGCGTGGCGGGCGCGGCGGCGGCCACGGGCGTCAGCCAGCTCGTGGGCGGCGCGTTCCCGCTGTGGTACTTCGCGCGCAGGAACTCAAGCCTGCTGCGCTTTGCACGTCCTGAGAAGGACTGGCGCGCGCTTGTGCGCGCGTGCGCGAACGGCGCGTCGGAACTCATGACGAACCTCTCCTCATCGCTCGTCACGGCGCTGTACAACGTGCAGCTCATGCGCCTCGCGGGCGAGGACGGCGTGGCCGCCTACGGCGTCATCATGTACGTCAACTTCATCTTCAACGCCATTTTCTACGGCTATTCCATCGGCTCCGCGCCGGTGTTCAGCTACCACTACGGCGCGGGCGGGCGCGACGAGCTCAAGAGCCTGCTGCGCAAGAGCCTCGCGCTCACGGCCGTGTGCGGCGCGTTTCTCACGCTGGCGGCTGAGGCGTCGGCCGGGCCGCTCTCGCGCATCTTTGTCGGCTACGACGCCACGCTGTGCGCCATGACGACGCGCGGCTTCCAGCTGTACGCGCTGTCGTTCCTCGTCGTCGGGTTCAACATCTTCGGCTCGGCGTTCTTCACCGCGCTCAACAACGGCGCGGTGTCCGCGGCCATCTCGTTCGTGCGCACGCTGGTGTTCCAGCTGCTGTCCATCTGGCTGCTGCCGGTCTGGTGGGGGCTGGACGGCGTGTGGCTCGCCGTCGTCGCCGCCGAACTGCTGGCGCTGGCCGTCACCGCGTCGCTCTTCGCCGCAAACCGCCGCCGCTACGGGTATCTGTGAAAAAAACACGCCGGGCCCTGCACAGGGCCCGGCGTGTTTTCCTGAAAACAAAAAACGCCGCGGCTTGTTGCCGCGGCTTGGTGCGCTGAAAGGGATTCGAACCCCCGACCTTTTGGTTCGTAGCCAAACACTCTATCCAACTGAGCTATCAGCGCATCTCTTTGAGTGCAAGAGCTATTATAGCAATTCTTCAGGGGGTTGTCAAGCCTTTTTTGAAATTTTTGTCTGCACCTGAACTTCGGTGACGTATTCGGCCGGCCGGTCGGTGTCGTGCGCGTCGATGTGGTACAGTTCCAGCGGCGCGCCGGCGATCTCGCGGCCGCTGTGCGCGGCGAATTCGCGCAGCGTGCGCCACGCGCCGACAAGGCGGCTGTACGGGCCGCGGTAGCACACACACGCATACTCCCCGGCGGGCAGAGCGCCGTCGCTGTCCGCGCCGTCCGAGAGGAAGAACACCGACGAGTACTCCGCGCACGCACCCTCGCGCACGCTCGCAGGGTCGATCACCGCGCCCATGCGTCCCGCGTGTATTTTATATAGGAGAGACTCGTGGCGCTTTTCCAGTTTTTTCAGCGCCATGTCCACCTCGGGCTCGGGGATGGGCCCCTCGGCCAGACGCACGCACGGGCGCGCGGGCAGCGTGCGCAGCGAGCACACGCCGTCGGGCAGGCTCAGCGCATAGCGCAGCTGCTCCTCGCGCCGCTCCACCTCGCGCAGCGAGTCCGTCAGCGCGTCCAGCCGCTCGCCCAGCAGCTCGTGCTCGCGGCGCAGCATCCGCGCCGTCGTCTCCACGCTGCGCTGCGACAGATACCCCCCGATCTCCCGCGTGGACACGTCCAGCGAGCGCAGGCTGCGGATGACGTTCAGCGTGCACACATCGCGGATGGTGTACAGACGGTAGCCGTTTTCCTCGTCGCGCGCGGGGTGCAGAAGGCCCTGTTCCTCATAGTAGCGCAGCGTGTCGGCGTTCAGACCGTACAGCCGCGCGATCTCCCCGATGCGGTAATACGCTTTCACGCCGTGCCTTCCTTTCCCGCGAGGAACGCCTCGGCCAGCGCCAGCAGGCGCTTGTCCGCGTCGAACGTCAAGAGAGCCATCGCCTCGTCCGCCGGGGCGAAGCGCGCCTCGGACACCTCCTCCGGCTGCGGGCGCAGCTCGCCGCCGTCGTACTCGGCCACGAAGTACACCACGTCTTTTTCCACGCCGCGGGCGGGGCTGTAGCGCGTCGTCTCGCGAAAGCCGTCGGCAAAGCGCACGCGCACGCCCGTCTCCTCCAGCGTCTCGCGCGCGGCGGTCTCGCGCTCGGTCTCGCCGGGCTCCACGTGCCCCTTCGGGAACGCCCAGTGCCCGCCGTGGCGGTGGCGGATCACCAGCACGCGCCGCGCGCCGTTTTCGGTGCGGAACGTCAGCGCGCCGCACGATTTTTCATGTTTCATAGAAAACACCTCTGTTTTTTGCCGCGCGTACTCGACGCGGAGCGGATTTTTTGATATACTGGTAAAAGTATCAACATTTAGGGGGATTTTTCCGTGTCTTTCTGGGATATGATCTTTACGCTCGCCATTCTGGGCGTCATTCTGATGCTGCTGTTCATTCCGATGGGGTCGGACGGCGGCATCCTCAACCGCAAGGATAAAGCAAAGCGCGCCAAGGACCTCGGTGCAAAATCCGCGGCCGCGCCGCTCAAGGCGGCCAAGCGCTTCGCGGTGCTGCATCAGTACGAGGTCGTCAGCCCCGGCAACGTCGTGAGCGGCGACAAGGAGTCCGGCGTGGACTTCATCCTCGTGGGCTGCTTCGGCGTGCTGTGCGTCAAGTGCCTCGGCATGGCCGGCACCGTCTACGGCGCGGCCAATGAGTCCGAGTGGTCGCGCATGGATGCGTCCGGCCGCACCGCGTTCCCGAACCCGCTCGACGAGGCCTCCGCGGCTACGCGCGTCGTGCGCGATGTGCTGTTCGCCGCCAAGCGCAAGAACGTTCCGGTGGAGACCGTGTGCGTGTTCACGAACCCGAAGGTGGAACTGGCGCTGCCGCGCGGCACCGGCCACTACACGCTCAAGGAGTTCAAGAACCTTCTGCAGAAGGACAAATACCTCTACGACAAGGGCGTGGACGAGAAGGCCGTGGCGCAGCTTCTGCGCGAAGCTGTACGCTGATACGCACTTTTTTGGCCCCGGTCCTTATAGTATCACATTGCGGCGGGCACGGCGCATACAGCTTGTCACTATTTACAAATTATTCACAGGTGCTTCACATTCCCTACGCATTCTGTGGATATAATAACAATCACAGAAGCAAGGAAGCCGCAATCCGAACTTCTGTACATGATTCCTCCTCACACCAAAAGAGATACCCCTTGAGGCCCCCCGCGTACCGCAGCGCGGGGGGTTCTTCTTTTTGTCCGCAAGTTTTTCCGCCGCATTGGAAAAGCCGCGCGGGCGTGGTATACTGATGTGCAGAGACAAAGACAAGGGGATTGAAACCAACATGCAGTATATCGTTCTTGATTTGGAATGGAACCAGGCGCCCTCGCGCGAAAAGACCGTCACCACCCCGGTGCGGCTGTCGGGCGAGATCATTCAGATCGGCGCCGTGCGCGTGAGCGAGGCGGGCGAGATCCTCGACACGCTCAAGTGCGACGTGCGCCCGCGCCACTACACGCAGATGCATTACAAGATCCGGGAGATCACCGGCATCACCAGCGCCCAGCTGCGCCGGGGCATCCCGTTTGAAACGGCGTACCGTCAGCTCGCGGACTTTGTCGGAACGGACTCGGTGTTCCTCACCTGGGGCCCGGACGATTTGCCCATGCTCCGCACGAACATGGCCCTCTACGGGTACGACACCGAGTCGCTGCCGCGCTCGTATGATCTGCAGCTCATCTTCAACGCCGCCCACATCCGCGAGCGCCGCCAGTGCTCGCTCGCCGCGGCGCTCGAACTGCTGCACATGGAGCAGTCGCCCAACATGCACGACGCGCTCGCCGACGCGTACGACACCGCGCGCATCGCGGGCGTGCTCGACGTCGCCGCGGGCATCGCGGACTACGAGGCCATCACCGAGCAGTACGGCAGCCTGTCGTGCGGCCCGGCGGTTGAAGCCGGCCATTACGATACGTTCGAAGATGCCCTCGCCGACCCGCGCGTCACAACGGCCGAGTGCCCGAAGTGCGGAGCGGTCATGGCGTGCACGTCGTTCGAGACGCCGCGCTTCGGCAAGACGAGCGGCCTCACCGCCTGCCCGGACCACCCCGAGCACGGCGTGTACAGCCTGCGCGTGCGCATTGCCAAAGACAAGGCCGCGGGCGGCTTCAACGCCAGAAAACAGCTCTACCGCGCCACCGAGGCCGAGAAGGAGCGCTGGGCAAAGCGGTGACGTTTCTCACAGCCGGATGCCGATGTCGGCGGTGACGACGTCGCCGCACACCTCGCGCGCGAGCGCGTGACACGGCTTTTCGTCGTGGAACGTCACGGTCACGTCCGCGCGCACCGCGCCGTCGGCGCAGCGGCCGGTGTCCGTCTCCACGCCCGTCGGCACGTCGAGCGCCAGCACGAGGCCGTGCGCTTCGTTCATCAGCTGTGCGGCCGCGGCCGCGTTCGGGCGCAGCTCGCCGCGGAAGCCCGTGCCGATGACCGCGTCGGCTACGGTGTCCGCGCCTTTTACGAACGCAAACTCCGCGTCCGAGAGCTCCGCGAGGAGCTTCGCGGGCAGACCCATCGCGTCAAACGCATGGCGCGCGCAGTCGGTGGACGGCTCGCCGTCCGTCAGCACGACGAGCACCTCAGCGCCCCGCGCGGCCGCTTCGCGCGCGACGACGAACCCGTCGCCGCCGTTGTTGCCGCGCCCGCAGAATACGGCCAGCGTGCGCAGCGCGGGCACGCGCTCAAACAGCACCCCGGCCGCCGCGCGCCCGGCGTTGTCCATCATTGCGTCGTACGACAGGCCGCTCTCGGCGGCGCGGCGCTCGATCTCCTTCATCTCGGCGGCAGTTACCATATCCGATCACCTCCTGTCCCCAGTATACCACGGAAAGGCGGCTGTGCACATGAAAATCACGACGCTTTGTTATCTGGAAAAGAACGGGGCATATCTGATGCTCCACCGCAACAAAAAAGAGCACGACGAGAACGCCGGGCTGTGGCTCGGCGTCGGCGGAAAGCTCGAAGAGGGCGAGAGCCCCGAGGACTGCCTTTTGCGCGAAGTGCGCGAGGAGACGGGCTTTTCGCTCACTGCGTACCGCCTGCGCGGCGTGGTGACGTTCGTCTCCACGTGGACGGAGCACATGTTCCTCTACACCGCCGATGCGTGGACGGGCGAACAGGCGGAGTGCAGCGAGGGCGATCTCGTCTGGGTGGACTGCCGCCGCGTCCCGGCGCTCGAGCTCTGGGAGGGCGACCGCATCTTCCTGCGGCTGCTCGGCGAGAACGCGCCGTTCTTCACGCTGAAACTCGAATACGACGGCTCCGCGCTGCGCCGCGCCGTGCTCAACGGCCGCGAACTGGAACTCTGATGCGCACAAAGCGCCCGCGCCTTCCCTTTCCGGAAGGCGCGGGCGCTTTTTATTTCAGTCCTCGGGATGGTACTTGTGCCGCGTGGCGGCTCCGCCGCGCAGGTGGCGCTCGTCCTTGTTGCTCTGCAAAACGGCGCGCACCTCCTCGTACAGCACGCGGTCGAGCCGGCGCAGGCGCAGGGTGACGTCTTTGTGGACCGTACTCTTCGATACGCCGAACGCCTTCGCCGCCGTGCGGACGGTGGCGTGCGTCTGCGCTATGTATTCGCCGAGGCGCACCGCGCGCTCTTCGGGATTGCCTTTCATACCCATTCCTCCCACTGGTCGTTTCTAATGGGTATGCCGCGCGCCGCGCGAATATGAGCCCGCGCTCCGCATTCCTGCGGGGCGCGGGCCTTTTCTTTACAAATCTTAAGGTGGTGCAAAGGCTGCGCAAAGAATGAGGCGGTATACTGAGCGTCAGAAAGGGGGAGACGCGCTATGGAGAGCGTTTCGCGGCGGGCGAGGCCCGTCATTGAGGTGAAGGACCTGCGGAAGGAATATCCGCTCGGAGAGGAGACGGTGGTGGCGCTCAAGCGCATCAACCTCAGCGTGCGGCGCGGCGAGATCTGCTGCATCTTCGGTACGTCGGGCTCCGGAAAATCGACGCTGCTCAACCAGCTCGCGGGGATGGAAAAGCCCACGCGCGGCGAGGTGCGCATCGGCGGCGTTCCGGTGTCGCGCCTGAGCGAAGAGCAGCTCGCGGCGTTCCGCCAGCGTCACATCGGTTTTGTGTTCCAGTCGTACAATCTGCTGCCGGGGCTCACTGCCACGGAGAACGTGGCGATGCCGCTTCTCTTCCGAGGCGTGCCGAAAGCCGAGCGCGAGGAGGCCGCGCGCAGGATGCTGTGCCGCGTGGGGCTGTCGCACCGGCTCGACCATTTCCCCGGCCAGATGTCGGGCGGCCAGCAGCAGCGCGCGGGCATCGCGCGCGCGTTCCTCGCCCGGCCGGACGTCGTCTTTGCCGACGAGCCCACCGGCAACCTTGATTCGCGCACCACGGTGGAGGTCATGGAGATGATCTGCTCGTTCGCGCGAGATTTCCACCAGACCATCGTTCTCGTCTCGCACGACCCCGAGATGGCCCAGTACGCCGACCGAATCGTCACGCTCATCGACGGCGAGATCGTGAGCGACGAACCCACACAGAGGAGGATGCTTCCATGAACCATGCAATGTTTACCCGCCGCGCCGCCGCGGCCGTTCTGGCGCTGGCGCTCATCGCCGCCGTGCCCGCCGCGGTGCGCGCCGAGGAGCCGTCCGCGCCGGCGCCCTCCTCATCCGAACCGGCCGCCGTGCCCGCGCCCGCCGTGCTCATCTCGCGCAGCGAGATGCAGCCCATCCCCGCCGGGCAGGAGACCGACGTGACGTTCTCGTTCCACAACCTCGGCACGACGGCGCTCACCACACCCGTCGCGGCCGTCACGCCGTCGGAGGGGCTGTCCGTGTCCGGCACGTCGTCCTCGTTCGCGCTCAGCGACATCCCCGCCGGGGAGACCGGCACCGTCACGGTGCGCCTGCGCGCGGGGGACGGCGCCGCGGCGTCGCAGTCCGTCGGCATCGAGCTGCGCTATTCATATGACGCGAACGGCGCGCCCGCGCAGGGCACGTCGTCCGACCGTCTCAGCATCCCCGTCACCCCGAAGCCCGCGGCCGTGCAGCCGCTCATCGCCGTCACGCGCTCGGGCGTCTCGAGCCCCATCTCGCCGGGCGAGGAGTTCGTCATCACGCTCACGTTCGAGAACAAAGGGCAGGTGACGGTCACGGGCGCGGCGGCCACGGTCACGCCGTCCGAGGCGCTGAACATCCTCAACGAGACCTCCACGTTCCCGCTGCCGGACATCGCGCCCGGCAAGAGCGCGAGCGCCACCGTCAAGCTGCGCGCCGCGAAGGAGATCGCGTCCGAGAACCAGTCCCTCACGGCGGAATTGCGCTTCGTGTACGACAACGCGGGCACGCCCACGGCCGCGAGCGCGACGGAGAAGGTCAACATCCCCGCGCGCGCCACGGCCGCGTCGTCCTCCGCGCAGCAGAAGACGGACGCGCCCGTGCCGAACATCGTCGTGAAATCGTTCACCTACGGCGACGGCAAGACCGTCGCGGCAGGCGCGAAGTTCCCGCTGTCGTTCACCTTTGAGAACACCGGCAGCCTGACGTGCGAGAACATCGTCGTCATCGTGGACGGCGGCGAGAGCTTCACCGTCGACGGCGGCACGAACACCGCGCACTACAAATCGCTCGGCGCGGGCAAGGAGCAGAAGCAGGAGCTGAACATGCAGGCTCTGCCCGCGGCCAAGAGCGGCGCGCAGAGCATCTCCGTCAGCTTCAAGTACGAATACGTCGACGGGAACCGCCGCGCGGCCGTCACGTCCGACGTGCGCATCTCCGTGCCCGTGTCGCAGCCCGACCGCTTCCAGATCACCGCCCCCGCGCAGGGCACGTCCGCTTCCGCGGGCGAAGAGACCGAGGTGACGCTGGCCTACGTCAACAAGGGCAAGGGCGACGTCGCGAACCTCGAGGCCGAACTCGTCGGCGAGGGCTTCACCGCACCCACCCGCACGCAGTATCTCGGCAACGTCGCCGCGGGCGGCTCGGGCAACATCGGCTTCGCGGTCACGCCCGACGACGAGGGCACGCTGAAATTCACGGTCAAGGTCACGTACGAGGACGCCGATCAGCAGGTGCAGACACGCGAATTTCCGGTGACGCTCGAGGTGCAGGCCCCGGTTCTGCCCGACGACGATTTCACCGGCATGGACGAGCCCGAAAAGACGGGCGCTCCCGCGTGGCTGTGGGCATGCCTCGCCGCGCTCGCGGCGGCCGCAGCGGCCGTCGGCGTCATCCTGTGGCGCAGAAAGAAACAAGCCGCCCGCACCGAGGCCCCGCGCGACTGGGGCTGGGACGACGGCGGCGACGGGGAGGAATGACGCGTGCGCAAACAGGACCTCATCCGCCTGTGCATCCAGAACCTGCTGCGCAAGAAATCCCGCACGCTGCTCACGGTGCTGGGCGTCGTGATCGGCGGGTGCTCCATCGTCATCATGGTGTCGCTGGGCATTGGAATGAAGGAAGCGCAGGACAAACTCCTCGCCCAGCTGGGCGACCTCACGATCATCACCGTCACGCCGCCGCAGGGCGGGCGCGGTAAGACAAAACTCGACGACGCGGCCGTGCGCCGCATCCGGGAGGTCGCGGGCGTCGAGGCCGTCATGCCGCGCCAGTCGCTGAACGTGGACAGCGTGCGGCTGTACGCCGGAACGGGCAAGCGCTACGTCGCCGACTGGACGAGCGTGCTCGGCCTCGACGCGTCCGCGATGGAGACGATGGGCCTGCGCCTGGCCGAGGGCGAGCGCATGGCGAAGAGCGGCGACGTCGTCGTGGGCGAATTCACGGCGTACTCGTTCCGTGATACGCTGCGGCCGGAGGGCTCGGACACCGTCGACCGCTGGGGCGGCGGCTGGGACGAGAACGGCAACCTCATCAACGTGCCCGACCCGTATTTCAACATCATGCGCGAGCCGCTCACGATGGAGATCGCGCTCGAGAACGGCAGCACGTTCACCGTGCCGCTGCACGTCACGGGCGTGGCAAAAGAGGATTACTCCAAGGGAACGGAGACGTCCGAGGGTATCCTGATGAGTCTGTCCGACCTCGAGAAAATCGCAGAGAAGGCGCGCCCCGGCAAGAAGAAGGCGCAGAATTACACGTCCGTGCTCGTCAAAGTGACGGATATCTCCCGCGTCGCGGACGCGGAGAAGAAGATCAAGGCCATGGGCTTCGGCACGGAGTCGATGGAGAGCATCCGCAAGCCGATGGAAGAACAGGCGCGCCAGAAGCAGATGATGCTCGGCGGCCTCGGCGCCATCTCGCTGATCGTCGCGGCCATCGGCATCACGAACACGATGATCATGTCCATCTCCGAGCGCACGAAGGAGATCGGCATCATGAAGGCGCTGGGGTGCTATGTGCGCGACATCCGGCTGCTGTTCCTCGCGGAGGCCGCGGCCATCGGGCTCGCGGGCGGGGTGGTCAGCTGCGTCATCAGCCTCATCGCGTCGCTCGCGGTGAACCTCGCGTCGCTGGGCCTGTCGGCCGAGAGCCTGCACACGGCCGTCTTCGGCGGCGATGCGGCGCGCATCTCCGTCATCCCGCCGTGGCTGCTCGTGTTCGCCGTGGTGTTCTCCGTGTTCATCGGTCTCGGCTCCGGTTACTACCCGGCCAACAAAGCCGTGCAGATCCCCGCACTGGAAGCCATCAAGAGCGATTGACACGGTTCATATAGATGCCGCCGCAAGACGGAAACCGGGGGCCTGCCGCACACAGCGGCAGGCCCCCGGTTTCTCTGCGTTATTCGGCCCCGTTTGCGAGGGGCAGGGTGATGACGAACTCCGTCGTGCGGCCGGGGGCGGTGCGCGCCGCCAGCTCCACCGTGCCGCCGTGGCGCTCCACGATGCGCCGCGTGATCGACAGCCCCAGCCCGCTGCCGGGGGACGAGCGCGCGTCGTCGCCCGTGACGAACGGCTCGAAGATGTGCGCGCGGCGCGCGGGCGGGATGCCCTCGCCGTTGTCCGCCACGCGGATCACCGCCGCGCCGTTTTCTTCGGCCACGTCCGCGAACAGCACCGTGCCGAGCCGGTTGTGACGCAGCGCGTTCGAAAAGAGGTTGTCGAGCGCGCGGGTGAACTGCAAGCGGTCCACAAGGCAGAAGATGGGCGCGTCGGGGATGTCCGGCTCGAGCGAGAAGCCCGCCATCGAGATCTCGTCGTACTTCGCGGCGAGGTATTCGCGCACGAACTCGCACACGTCCGTGCGCTCACAGTGCAGCGTGAAGTCCGGGTGTTCGGTCTTCGAGTACTCGTGGAACGTGTCCACCAGCCGGGCCAGCGTGTCCGCCCGCTGCCGGATCACGCGCAGCGCGCGGGGCACATCCTCCGGCGGCACCTTGCTGTCGCACACCGCGTCCACGCCCGCGCAGATCACCGTCACAGGCGTTTTCAGGTCGTGCGAGATGTCCGCGATCAATTTCTGCCGCCCCGCGTCGAGCCTGCGGCGCTCGGCCTCGCTTGCGTCGAGCCGGTCGGCAAAGCGGTCGAAGCTCTCGGCGATGCGCCGGATCTCCCGCGGGCCGCCGCAGTCGCCCACGCGCACGCTGTGCCCCGCGGCCTGCGCCGCCACCGCGTCGTTCAGTTTCCGCAGCGGGCGCGCGATGCGCCGGCGCAGCCACCAGATGAACAGCCCCGCGTCCGCGAGGTAGAGCGGCACGAACAGCAGCCAGATGCGGCGCGTCAGGCCGTAGAGGCGCAGCGCCTCCGCCTCGCCGGGCAGCGTTTCGCGCAGCAAAACCGTATAGGATTTGCCGTCCGCGCCCGTGAAGTCCGCGCGCGCGAGATGCCCGCCGTCAAAGCGGGTGTCGGTCAGGTATTCGTATTCGGCCTGCGTGTACGACGTGTGCCCGTCGCCGAGCGAGCCCCACACGACGCGGTGCGCGCCGTCGAGCGCCGCCGCCTGCACCGACTCCGTGCCGTCCTCCGCGTACGTGCGGCGCAGCACCAGCGTGCGCGGCTCGCCGTCTGCGCTCTCCGTCGCGTACGCCTCCACGGCAGAATCCTCTTCGTACGGCCGCACGAGGGCGAGCGCATCCTCGCCCGGCTGTGCGTCAAAATCGTCCGCGCTGCTCCACAAAAGCGTTCCGCCGCCGTACACGGCGGCGTCGCCGGAGCCGCCCGTGTACCGCCGCAGCGCATCGTAGTTCCCCTCGCGCAGTGCGTCCGAGGCGAGCAGTGCGTCCCAGTCCGGAAGACGGTACAGATTCGCCAGCGCCGCACCCCACGCGGCGAGCACCACGGCGGTGATGGCCAGCAGCGTCAGCGTGAACAGCACCACATGCACCGCGAGCAGCCGGAACAGGCCGCCCGTATGTTCTTTATTTCGCTTCAAACTTGTACCCGAGCCCCCTCACCGTGACGATGCGGCGCGGGTTGCGCGGGTCGTCCTCGATCTTCTCGCGCAGCTTCGAGATGTGCACCATCATCGTGTTGTCGTCGCCCTCAAAATAGCTGCCCGCCGCGCTCTCGTACAGCTGCACCTTTGTGAAGATGCGCCCCGGCGCGCGCATCAGCGCCGAGAGGATCTTGTACTCCATCGGCGTCAGCGCCACGGGCACGCCGTCCTTTTCCACCGTCAGCGACGCGGGGTCCAGCGTCAGCCCGCCCGCCGAGAGCGCCGGAGCCGCCGTGCGCGCGGCGCGGCGCAGGTGCGCCTTCACGCGCGCCGTCACCTCCATCGGGTTGAAGGGCTTGGCGATGTAGTCGTCCGCCCCGAGGTTCAGCCCGAGGATCTTGTCGTTGTCCTGGCTTCTGGCCGAGAGGATCAGCACCGGGATATCCGTGAACGCGCGCAGCGCTTTCGTCAGCTCATAGCCGTTCATCCCCGGCATCATCACGTCCAGAATGGCGAGGTCGGGCGTCTGCGCGCGCGCCAGTTCCAGCGCCCGCGTGCCGCTCTCCGCCTCCGTCACCCGGTATCCCTCGCTCTCCAGATACAGCCGCAGTACGCCGCGGATGTCCGCGTCGTCCTCCGCGATCAGAATGGTCGCCAACGGCGTTCCCTCCCTTCGGTTTCTGCCCTCATTATAGCAGATTCCGCCCGGTGCGCCTAGACGGTGAACAGGACTGAAAATGTTCAGCCGCATTCACTAAAATTCGATGAATTATTTGGCTAAAACGAACATATTTTGATTTTGAACACAAAAATGATTGACAATCAGCACAAAAAGGTGTTAATAAATAATTAACGCCCCGGGGCGTGCTACGGAACGCTGCGGGCGCTTCGCTGCAGGAGGCGCCGGCACATCATGCCGCACAGCGGCAACAGAAAGGGATGGAAACACGATGCTGGATCTTCTCATTCAAAACGCACGGATCATCGACGGAACAGGCGAGCCCTCCCGCATGGGCAGCGTCGGCGTCAAGGACGGCAAGATCGTCCTCGACCCCGGCACGCAGGAAGCGGCCGAGGTCATCGACGCGGCGGGCCGCTGCCTTGCGCCGGGCTTCATCGACGCGCACACGCACGGCGACCTGATCCTCGGAACCAAGGACGCACACCTGTTCAAGACGAATCAGGGCGTCACCACCGAAGTGGCGGGCCAGTGCGGCCTGTCGATGTCGCCGGCCGTGCCGGAGAATCTGGCTGCGGTGCAGACGCTGCTCTCGATGGGCACGACGCACTTCCCCGACGACATGAAGAACTGGTCGAGCTACGCCCGGTTCCTCGAATATGCCGACAAACAGCCGCTGACGGCGAACGTCAAGACGTACATCGGCCACAGCAGCCTGCGCATCGCCGTGATGGGCATGGCCAACCGCCCCGCCACGGACAAGGAGCTCGACACGATGAAGGGCATCCTGCGCGAGGCGATGGAGGCGGGCGCGGCCGGTTTCTCGACGGGCCTGATCTACACGCCGAGCTGCTATGCCGAGCCCAAGGAGATCGTGGAGCTGGCGAAGGTCATCGAGCCGTTCGACGGCATCTACGCCAGCCACATGCGCGACGAGGCGAACTTCGTCGTGGACGCGGTGAAGGAGACCATCGACGTGGGCCGCAAGGCGGGCGTGCGCGTGGACATCTCGCACCACAAGATGCTCGGCAAGCCCAACTGGGGCAAGCAGAAGGAGACGCTGCGCCTCATCCACGAGGCGAACGACGAGGGCGTGCGCGTCATCTGCGACCAGTACCCCTACACCCGCAACATGACGACGCTGAACGCCTGCATGCCGCCGTGGCACTTCTCGAACGGCTTTGCGTCCATGACGGCGAAGCTCGCGGACGAGGACTTCCGCCGCCAGCTGCGCGCCGAGATGGAAGACCCCGCCACCGCGTACGACAACTACTATCTGAACGCCGGCGGCTGGGAGGGCGTGTACGTCTACTCCGCCTCCAAAACGCCACTCGCGGAGGGCAAGTCCATCGCGGACTACGCCCGCGCCATCGGCGAGGACCCGTGGAAGGCGTTCTTCGACCTGTGCCAGATCAACAACTGCTCCACCGGCGGCGTGTACAGCAGCATGTGCGACGAGGACGTGTGCGAGATCTTCCGCGACCCGTACTGCATCGTCGGCTCCGACGCGCTCACCCGCGCGTGGAACGAGAAGGGCCATCCCCGCGCGTGCGCCACGTTCCCGCACGCCATCACGTACTTCGTCAAGGAGAAGAACGTGATGCCGCTCGAGCAGGTCGTCCGCAAGATGACGGGCCTCACCGCCGAGTACCTGCTGGTGAAGAACAAGGGCTTCATCCGCGACGGCTACGACGCCGACCTCGTCCTGTTCGACTTTGACCGCCTGAAGGACACCGCCACGTACGACCAGTCCAACAGCCTGACCGAGGGCATCGACTACGTGATCGTCGGCGGCGAAGTGGTCTACCACGACATGCAGCTCACGGGCCGCTATCCCGGCCGGATGCTGCGCCACAACGCGTAACGCGTTTTCGAGAGGAGGAAAAACAGAATGAATGTTCTGCTTGCGTTCGTGATCACCATGATCGTGCTTCTGGTGGTCCTCATCAAATGTAAGGTCAGCCCGGGCGTCGCGCTGTTCGCGTGCGCCGTGCTGATGGCGCTTCTGTGCGGCATGCCGCTCACCGACACGCTCACCACGATGACCGGCGGCTTCGGCAGCATCATGACGAGCATCGGCCTGCTCATCCTGTTCGGCGGCATCTTCGGCGCCATGCTGGGCGATTCCGGCGGCATGGAAGAGCTCGCCAAGGGCCTGCTGCGCACGTTCGGCAAGAAAAACGATATGCTGGCGCTCAACCTCGCGGGCTTCATCGTCTCCATCCCGGTGTACTTCGGTTCCGCGTACATCACGTTCAGCCCGCTGGTCACCAGCCTGCAGAAACTCACGAAGAAAAAGACGAGCGCCTACGTGGCGGCGTTGTTCACCGGCCTGCTGCTGACGCACTGCATCGTCGCGCCCACGCCCGGCCCGCTCGCCGTCGCCGGCCAGATCGGCGCGAACGTCGGCTGGTTCATCATCTACGGCATCATCGTGTCCCTGCCCGCGAGCCTGCTGTGCGGCTGGCAGTACGCCAACATCCTCAACAAGAAGCTCACGGACGCCGACAGGAAGGCCGGCAAGGCCGAGGCGGCCGAGATCCTCAACAACGACGAGCTCATCAAGGCCGACCCCAACAAGCCCTCCGCGGGCCTGATCCTCGCGCTCATCGCGCTGCCCATCGTTCTCATCATCATCAACTCCGTGTGCAGCGTCGTGCTGCCCGCCGACAACTTCGTCGCGATGTTCTTCGCGTTCGTCGGCAACAACAACGTGGCCCTGTTCATCGCCATGCTCGTCACGGGCGTCGTGCTGCATAAGTACCTCGTGCCGTCCGTCAGCGAGAGCGTCTGGAAGTACATCGACAAATCGTCCGACTCCATGGGCAACATCCTCATGGTCATCGGCTGCGGCAACTGCTTCGGCGCCGTGCTGCAGGCCAGCGGCCTCGGCGACGCGCTCGTTGACCTGCTCAGCCGCGTCAATATCCCGCTCGTGCTGCTCGCGTTCGTGCTCGCCATGATCATCCGCGCGGCCGTCGGCTCCGCCACCGTCGCGATGCTCACCACCGTGTCCATCGTCGGCCCCACGGCCGTCACGCTGGGCCTGTCGCCCGTCATCGTGGGTCTGGCCATCTGCGCCGGCACCGTCGGCCTGACGCTGCCCACCGACGCCGCGTTCTGGCTGCCCGCCCGCTACAACGACCTGTCCGTCAGCGACGCGTTCACCGCCACGACCTGGTCCACCACCCTCGCGGCCGTCGTCGCGTTCGCGGTCATCCTCATCCTGAACGTCTTCGCGGGTGTCCTGCCCGGAATGTTCTGATCTCTGCGTTCCCGGGGGCGCTGCGCCCCCGGGTTCTACTTCAATGAAAAGGAAATGATACAATGAGCGCTGAAAAGACGATCCGCGGCAAGACCGTCGCGCAGTGGGAGACCGAGTTCCCGATCATGACGGAGATCCGCGCGCTGAAGGAAACGGCGTGGATCAACCCCGGCCGCGTCCCGTTCGACGAGGCCGCGCGCGAGTGTGTGCTGTCGATCGACGACGTGCGCGACGCCGAGGCGCGCCTTGCCCGCTTCGCGGACTACTTCGAACACGAGTTTCCCGAGACGGCCGCGTCGCACGGCATCATCGAATCGCCCGTGCGCCCCATCCCGGCCATGCAGCGCCTGCTGGAAAACGAGTGCGGCGGCTCCGTGCCCGGCTCGATGTGGATCAAGCTCGACAGCCATCTGCCCATCTCCGGCTCCATCAAGGCGCGCGGCGGCATCTACGAGGTGCTCAAGACCGCCGAGGACATCGCCGTGCGCCACGGTCTGCTGCATGAGGGCGACCCCTACCGCGTGTTCGCCACCAAACCTTTCCGCGACGTGTTCTCGCAGTACTCCGTCGCGGTCGGCTCCACGGGCAACCTCGGCCTGTCCATCGGCATCATCAGCGCGAAGCTGGGCTTCCGCGTCACGGTGCACATGTCGGCCGACGCGCGCCAGTGGAAAAAGGACCTTCTGCGCAGCAAGGGCGTCACGGTCGTGGAGTATCCGTCGGATTACAGCATCGCCGTCGCCGAGGGGCGCAGACAGGCCGAGAGCGACCCGTACTGCCACTTCGTCGACGACGAGAACTCCAAGACGCTCTTCCTCGGCTACACCGTGGCCGGCCTGCGGCTGAAGCAGCAGCTGGCGGACGCGGGCATCACCGTGGATGCAAAACATCCGCTGTTCGTCTACCTGCCGTGCGGCGTCGGCGGCGGCCCGGGCGGCGTTGCGTTCGGCATCAAGCAGGTCTTCGGCGACGCCGCGCACTGCTTCTTCGCCGAGCCCACGCACTCGTGCTGCATGATGCTCGGCATGGCCACCGGCCTGGACAGCGACATCAGCGTGCAGGACCTCGGCGTGGACAACCGCACCATCGCGGACGGCCTCGCCGTCGGGCGCGCGTCCAGCTTCGTCGGCTCCGTGATGCGCCCGATGATCAGCGGCTGCTACTCGCTCGACGACAGCCGTATGTACCGCATGCTCGCGCAGCTCGCCGACACCGAGGACATCCGCCTCGAGCCCAGCGCGCTCGCCGGGATGTACGGCCCGGTGCTGCTCGCGTCCGGCGCGCTGGCGGGGTATCCCGCCGCGGCGGGCCTGTCGGCCGAAGACGTCGCGAACGGCACGCACCTCGTGTGGGCCACCGGCGGCAACATGGTCCCGGCCGAAGAGATGCAGCATTATTACGAGGCGGGCAAGGCGCTCGAGTGAGCGCTTCCCGTTGTATCCGGACAAAAGGGCGCGCGGATGGACACATCCGCGCGTCTTCTCTTTTCTTTTTCCGCCGTGTGTGGTATGATAGCAGATACGACACCACCGGCGCAGCTGCGCCGTCCGTTCAGGGAGGAACACTTTTGGAAGATACAACACGTCTCGAAGAACTCAATCTCGGCAAAAAACTGCAGTCCGTCCGCACCGCGCGCGGGCTGTCCCTGCGCAAGGCGGCCGAGCTCGCGGGCATCACGCCGTCCATGCTCAGCCAGATCGAGAGCGGGAAGGTGAACCCGTCCATCAGCACGCTCTGGGCCGTCACACAGGTGCTCGAGACGCCGCTCTACGAATTCTTTCAGGACCGCCCGGCGGAAAAGAGCCCCGTCGTCCACCCGGCCGACCGGCTCACCATCGGCTCGAAGAGCGAGCCGGACGTGCGCTACGAGCTGCTCACGCCCGACACGCGCGGCGACATCGAGTTCTGCATGATGATCATTCCGCCCGCCGGCAGCTCCTACCGCGACTACCGCAGCCACGAGGGCGAGGAGGTCGCGTTCCTGCACTCGGGCGAGTCCGTCGAGGTGGAGATCGAGGGCGTTCTGTACACGATGACGCCCGGCGACAGCGTGCGCATCCCGCCGCGCGCCCGCCACGCGTGGCACAACCGCACGTCCGCGCCCGTGCAGATCATCTTCGCCATCACGCCGCCGTCGTTCTGAATCCGGAAAAAAAGAGGCTTTCCCCGAAGAAGGGGAAAGCCTCTTTTGTTTGCCGGGCTCCCGCGGGAGACGCCGTCAGTTGTCGGTGAAATCGAGGACGACCTTGAGCATGTTGGCGCCGTTCTCGCTGAAATCGCGGAAGGCGGCCGCCGCGTCGTCGAATTTGTAGGTGTTGGTGATGACCTTCGAGAGGTCCGCGCGGCCCTCGCGCACGAGGTCGATGAGCTCGATGAAGTCCTTCTTCAGCGCGTTGCGGCTGCCGAAGACGTTCAGCTCCTTTTTCTGGAGCAGCGTGAAGTTGAAGTCGAGGTTTTTCTTGCCCACGCCGATGAGCACCACGCGGCCGCCGAACGCTGCGGCGTCGATGCAGTTCTGGAACGTGGAGGGCAGGCCGACGGCCTCGATGCACACGTCGAAGCCGTTGACGGCTTCCTTGCCGTTGGCAGAGCGCACGCCCGTGATCTCGCGCACGGCCTTGTCGAGCGCCTCGGGGCTGTCGTTGAGGATGGTGCCCGCGAAGCCGAACTCGCGCTGCGCGTACTCGAGCTTCGGCGCGGCCACGTCGGCGATCCAAACCTCGCCGCCCAGCGCCTTCGCGGCGGTCGCGGCCAGCACGCCGATCGTGCCTGCGCCCACCACGAGCACCTTGTCGCCGGGGCGCACGCCCGCGCGCTGCACGCCGTGGTAGCTGATGCAGAACGGCTCGATGGCGGCGAGCACCTTCGGGTCGAGACCCTTGCCGTCGTAGATGCGCTCGAGGGGCATCGTGATGTACTCGCAGAACGCGCCGTCGCGCTGGCAGCCCATGGTCTGGTTGTCCATGCAGGCGTTGACGATGCCGCGCTCGCAGCTGTAGCAGCCGCCGCAGTTGAAATAGGGGTTGCACGTGACGATCATGCCGGGCTTGAGGCCGTACTCGTTGTCGTCGACCTCGACGATCTCGGCGCTGAACTCGTGGCCGGGGATGCGGGGATAGTCAAAGTAGGCGAACGTGCCGCGGTAAGAGCCGAGGTCGCTGCCGCAGATGCCGCCGTACAGCACCTTCAGAAGCGCTTCGCCCTTGCCGCGGCGCGGCTTCTCGATCTCGCGGATCTCCACTTCGCCCGGGGCGTTGATGTAAATTGCCTTCATAGAGGACACCTGACCTTTCTTATTGTTTGGATACATAAAATAAAACGTATATACGATAGAAAATAAAATATAATTATGAGCTTGTATACATTGCTTGCGCCGCGGCGGCCCCGCGGGGGATCACACCGGGAGGCGGGTGTCCCCGCGGGGCTGCGCGCGCCGGAAAAGCGGCATTCCGGCGCGCTGCGGGTGAAGATCCGTCAGCCTGCGCTGTACAGATATTCGCTGTATGCCATCATGCAGGCCGCCGTCCCGTGCTGGTTGTCGGGGCGGATGGCCTCGCTGAGGTAGTACCGGATGCTGCCGTCGCGGTCGGTGCGGTTGTCCGGGCCGGCGCCGAGCCCCGCGCTGCCGCAGATGCCGCCCAGCACCAGACGGCCGTCCACGGTGGTCAGCTGCGTGCGGGCGATGCCGCCCAGGATCTCCGCCCCGCGGGCGAAGTATTCCGCCGGGAGCATCCCGAGGCGCACGCCTTTCATCAGGGCGTAGGCCGCCATCGCGCTGCCGGAGGTCTCGGGGTAGTTGCCGGGCTCGGAGGCCTTGTCGGGCAGCTGGTAGAACATGGAGGTCCCGGCGTCCTGATACGGCAGCAGGCCGTCCACGGCCTCGCGCAGCAGCTCGGCCAGACGGTCCTTGTGCTCGCGCTGCACCACGAGCTGCCAGCAGTCGACAAACGCCATCAGCAGCCAGCCCTCGGCGCGCAGCCAGACGCAGGGCGACATGCCCGTCTCGGGGTCCGCCCACTCCTGGCGGCGGCTCTCATCCCACGCGTGGCGGTACAGGCGCGTCTCGGGGTCCCACAGCTGCCGGCGCACCGTCTCGAACTGGCGCATCGCATCCTCGGCGTTCGCCGGGTCCTGCAGGTAGACGGGCATGCCCATGTACAGCCCGTCCAGCCAGACCTGATCGGGATAGATGTCCTTGTGCCAGAAGCTGCCGCACTTCGTGCGGGGATAGTCCTTCAGCACGGCCGCCTTGGCCGCAAAGCGCCGCTCGTAGCGCGCGTCGCCCGTCAGCCGGCCGAGCACGAGGTCGGTCTTGGCCGCGCTGACCTGGTCGATGTTGTGCGCGCAGGGCTCGTCGTCGGGCGGGAGAAGGTCCTTCGTGAGACGCAGGATCGCGTCGCGGTAGAACAGGTCGCCCGTCACGCAGAACAGGTCGTACGTGCCCAGCACGGTGATGTCGTCCTTGTACGACCAGCCGTTGCGGGGCGTTCCGCCGGAGAGCCCGCGCTCCAGATATTCGCGGAAATAGCGGTCAAACTGCATTCCTGTCGCCATCGGTCAGCCCTCCTGCGCGCCGAAGAACGAGCGCATGAACGCGATGTCCGACGCGGCCGCCGCCGGGACGGCCTCCTCGCGCAGCACCGGCAGAACGCTCTGCGGCAGCTGCGACAGGCGGCGGAACACCGACGCGTAATCCACCTGCGACTGCTCGAGACGGCACGCGGAGCGCACGCCCTGCGCGTCGTAGCGGATGCCCTTGAAGTGGATGCCCACGATCTTGTCGCCCCACAGCTCGACGGCGCGGCCGAACAATTCGTCCTGACGGTCCATCCACTCCCTGGACAGCAGGTTCGCCGGGTCAAACAGGACGCGCAGGCAGTCGCTGCCCATCGTGTCCAGCACTTCCTTCGTGAATTCGGCGGTGCACAGCGCGTGGTGCCACACGGGCTCGATCGCGACGGTCACACCCGCCTCCTCGGCCGCGGGCACGATGGCCTCCAGGCTGCGCATCAGCTGGCGCTGCGCCTCGCGCATCGTCGTGCCGGCCGGCTGCTTTTCCATCGGCGTCGTCTCCGTGCCCATGCACGGCGCGCCCAGCGCGCGGCACACGGGCATCTGGCTGATGAACACGTTCGTCTCGCGCTCGCGCAGCGCTTCGTCGGCCGAGCCGATCTCGCGGTACACGCCCAGAACGGCGAGCGACAGGCCCGTGTCCGCAAAGGCGCGGCGGGTCTCCTCCACGAGCTCAGGCGTGACGTCGGTCAGCTCCGAGACGCCCTCCACGGCTTTCTTATAGGCGAGCTGCGTGCACTCCCAGCCGTCGGTGCGCATCCGGCGGAACAGGTCCGCCGGAGTGCCCCGGCCGTAGTCGTGCGCGCGCGCTCCGATTTGATACTTCGGCATTGTGATACCCTCCCTGAATGTCGGTTTCCGATTGATTTCACCAACAGGATAACGCGGTGCGGCGCCCGGCGCAATGCCGATTTTTTTAATCGCATCATAACACTTTGGTTATAGTTGTTGACACGAAACGGGCCGGATGCTATGATCGACGCAGAGCAAAGGGGGAGAGAAAGACCGATGAATGCACGATACTGCGAATATTTTTGCGCCATCGAAGAAAGCGGCAGCATTTCGCAGGCTGCAAAAAAGTTGGGGATCTCGCAGGCCGCTCTGAGCAAATTTCTCTCGGAACAGGAGAGCCGCATGCACGCGGTGCTCTTCGTGCGCCGCAGCCGCAGGATGTATCCGACCCCGGCCGGACGGGCCGTTCTGGACGCGTCGCGCCGCATCCTCGAGACGCGCCGCATCACGCTGCGCGCCATCGCGCGCCTGGGCGCCCCGCCCGCCGGAACGCTGCGCGTCGCGTGCACGCCGTACCGCGGCACGGAGCTGTTCAGCCGTGTGTACACGCGGTTCGCGGCCGAGTTCCCGCGCGTGGACCTGTGCCTGGAGGACACGTACTCCGCGACGCAGGAGGAGAAGGTGCACGACGGCACGGTCGACTTCGCCCTCGGGGCGAACTGCCACGCGGCGTTCGACGACGTGTGCAACCTCGCCGTCAGCCGCGAGGAGATCGTGCTGGCCGTGCCGCCGTTCCACCCGCTGGCCTCGTATGCCGGGCGGGATGCGGATTCCATGGTCTCCATGCCCATCCGCGCGTTCTGGGACACGCCCTTCGTGCTGCCCAGCCGCCGCAACAACATCCGCCTCGTGGCCGACCGGCTGTTCCGCGAGGAGGGATTTTCCCCCATCATCGCGTTCGAGTCGGACAGCAGCATCGCGGTGGAGTACATGCTGCGCCGCGGCGCGGGCGCGGGGTTCGTGTCGCGCCGGTACGCCGCCGAGATGACGGAGATGACCTACTTCCGGCTCGACCCGCCGTGCTATGAGGTCACGTACCTGCGCTGGCGCGCCGGGCGCGCGCTGTCGGACGCCGACCGGTTCCTCTGCGGCCTGCTGCTCGACGAGCGCAGCCGCTCGCAGGAGCATTCGCTCATCCAGGGCGCGCAGGTGCAGGAGTTCCTGCGCGCGGTGTCGGAGAGGGGGCGCGGAGCATGAGCCGGAGAGAGACCGAGGGATTTGATTTCGACACGCGGCTGCTGCGTTGCATCGTGACCATCGTGGAGGAGAAAAGCCTCTCGCGCGCGGCCGAAAAGCTGTATCTGTCGCAGCCCGCGCTCTCCCGCGCGCTGCGCGGTGTGGAGACGGAGCTGGGCGTGCCGCTCTTCGCCCGCGAGCACAACACGCTGCGGCTCACCAACGCGGGCAAGCTCTTTGTGAACGGCGCGCGCAGCATCCTGCACATCGAGCAGGAGATGAACGAGGCCGTGGCCGCGTGCGCATCGCACCGGCCGGACAGCGTCACGGCAGCCGTGCCGCGCGCGCTGGCGGCGTTCGTGCGGCGCTTCGTGCAGCCGGACGTGGAGGCGCAGCTCGGGGAGGGCGCGCTGTGCGTCACGCAGGCGGACCCGGACGAGGCGCTGCGCGCTTTGCGCGACGGCGAGGCGGACGCGGCGCTCGTGTTCGTCCCGCCCGGGCAGGAGCTGCCGCCGCGCGCACAGGAGATCCTGCGCTTCGAGCTCGTGTTCTGCGAGGCGAAGACGCCCGGCGCGCCGCTCGCGAGTTCCGACCCGTTTCTGCGCGCCATGAGCCGCGCGTACGCACCCGGAGCACAGGACGTGTCGTGCACGGCCGATCTCCCGGTGCTGGCGGAGCTGCTTGCACTCGGGCGCGGGGGACTGATGGTCCCGCGCGCCGCCGTGCCGCAGAGCGCACAGGCCCGCGTGCGGGCGTTCGACCCGCCGCTCGTGTGCCGGTGCGCGGCCGTGTACGGCGAGGACGCGCTGCCTGCGGCGTCCGTGTTCGTGCGCTGCGCCGCGTCGCGCGCCGCCGAACTGGGCGGGCGGGCGCTGCTCGCGGAATGACAGAGCTTACAAGAGAAAGAAAAAGAGCCTGTGCGGTTTGCACAGGCTCTTTTGAACGCGGAGCGTCACATGTACTCGGGCTCGGTCAGATGGCCGCACAGTTCCTCGCTCATCACGTCGTGCGTGATGCGAAGGAACGCGCGCTTGAGCTGTGTCATGGATTCGTCGGTGAACACCGCGAACACCTTGCGCAGCGTCGGCTTTCCGCCGGGCATAATGAAGAGGGGAGTGCCCTCGGTGCGGATCACCTTCGAATAGACGGAGTTCTGGAACGTCACGCCCACGCCGTTCACGGCGAGCTGGTAGGAGGTGGCGTCGTTCATCACGAACAGAAGCCGCTTGGGGTTGAAGTTGAACGTGGAGAACAGCCACTGCGTCGAGCGGTTCAGGCCGCCCCGGATGTTGGGGCAGATGAACAGCTGATCGCACAAAAGGGACGCCTCCACGTCGAGCGGGGACTCCGGGCTGTTGCCGCTGATGTCGCGCCCGACCGCCACCGGGTTGTCCGGGTGCGTGATGAGCAGGTGGCGCTCCTCGGGCAGGCGCATGTAGGTGAGCATGGAGCGGTAGGCGTACGTCTCCACGATGGCCACGTCGAGGATGCCGCGCACCACCTTTTCCGACATGTTGATGTCGCGGTCCTCGGAGATGCTCAGGTGCGCGTCCGGGAATTCGCTGTACAGGCGCGGGAGGATCTTCGGCAGCCACAGGCTGCCGCGGTTGCGCCCGATGCCGATGTTCAGCTTCATCTCCGGGTCGAAGTCGATCTGCTTGAGCTCGTGCTGCAGCCGGTCCTGCTGGGCGCTGATCTTCTCCATTTCGGAGATGTAGTACGCGCCCGCGGGCGTGATCTTGATGGGCGTCTTGCTGCGGTCGAACAGCTTCGTTCCGAGCTCGGCCTCGAGCCGGTTGAGGTACGCCGTCAGCGCCGGCTGCGACACGAACAGGCGCGCCGCGGCCCGTGTGATGTTCTGTTCTTCGGCAAGGATCGTCAGATAATTCAGTTTTTCAGACAAGTCATTCCGCACAATAATCACCTGAAGAATTTGTCACTTTGATAATAGTTTATCATTTTCAAATGGCCTTGTAAAGCCAATCCGGCAATATTATAACTTTCATGTTATGGTTGGATAGCCGGAAAGGTATTAGCATTTTTCGGGATGGTTTTACTATAATCGAGACGAAAAGAGAACGGAATATTAGTGGTTTTGCACAGGGTGCTGTGCAGACGCTCGAGCTTCGGAGGAGGGCTGAGATCAAGAGAGGAAGCAGGCGGAGGCCGCTGCGAACTGCCGCCGCCAAAACGAGGAAATTCTGAGATCAACAATGAAACATCGACAGGAGTGAATCAAATGACCAAAAACAATCAGGAGGCCCCGACCCTGACCCGGCATCAGATCTGGATGCACAGAAAACGTCAGGCCGTGCCGTACCTGCTGCTGGCGCCGGTTCTGATCTTCGTGTGCCTGTTCATGCTGTGGCCGATCATCAACGTGTTCAAGATGAGCTTTGAATCGTATTACGCGACGAAGCCCAATGCCCGCGAATTCATCGGCTTTGAAAACTTCATCACGATCTTCACCAAGGATGAGCTGTTCCTGAAGACGCTCGGCAACACGGCGGTGTACGTGCTCGTCAGCGTTGCGATCCAGACCGTGCTCGGATTCTGGCTCGCGTACCTGCTCACCCGCAAGTTCAAAGGCCGCGGCATCGTCCGCGCCCTGGCCCTCGTGCCCTGGGCGGTCGCCGGCGTCATGGTCGGTATCATCTGGAACCTGATGCTCGGCCAGACCTACGGCGTCGTCAACGATCTGCTGATGAAGCTCGGCATCATCCAGACGAACATGTCCTGGTTCTCCGATTCCCGCCTCGCCATGACCGGCGCCATCATCGCTAACGTGTGGCGCGGCATTCCGTTCTTCACCATCAGCTACATGTCCGCTCTCTCGAGCATCTCGGACGACCTGTATGAGTCCGCGAAGATCGACGGCGCAAGCGCCCCGGTCACGATGTTCCGCATCACGATCCCGATGATCAAGGACACGATCATCCTCACCACGCTGCTGCGCGCCATCTGGACGTTCAACGCGGTCGACCTCATCATCAGCCTGACCGACGGCGGCCCGAACCGCGGCACCACGACGCTCGCGCTGTACATCATGCGCACGTTCTCGAATGACTTCAACTACGGCTATGCCTCCGCGCTCGCGGCCATCTCCACGCTTCTCATGATGATCGTCGCGTTCTTCTACATCCGCTTCGGCAAGCTGGGAAAGGATGGGATCGTCTGATGAATAAGAAACAACTCAAAGAGGGCGCGAACCGCTTCTTCCTTCTGTACCTTCCGCTCGCTGTGTTCCTGATCTTCACGCTGTTCCCGTTCTACTGGATCGTGAACACCTCGCTCAAGGACAGCACCGAGGTTCTGGCCATCCCCATCAAGTACTGGCCCAGCCACCCGACGCTGGAAAATTATGTGGAACTGTTCACGGAGCTCGGCTTCGGCAGAAACTTCATGAACTCCGCGTTCGTCGCCGTGCTTGCCACCCTCGTAGTCACGCTGCTCAGCATGCTCGGCGGCTACGCCATGAGCCGCTACCGCTTCCGCGGCAAGGGCTTTGTGTACGTGCTGATGCTCGCCACGCAGATGCTCCCCGCCGTCGTGCTCATGATCCCTCTGTTCCAGATCATGAACAACCTGCGCCTCATCAACAGCCTGTGGAGCCTCGTTCTGGTGTGCAGCTGCACCAACCTCGCCTACTGCATGTTCATGATGATGGGCTACTTCAACTCCGTTCCGAAGGAGCTTGAGGAGGCCGCTCAGGTGGACGGCTGCTCGCTGCTCGGCTCCGTGTTCCGCATCCTCGTGCCGGCCATGCTGCCCAGCATCATCGCCACGGGCGCCTACGCCTTCATCAATGCATGGAACGTCTACGTGTACGCCACCGCGTTTATCACGGACCGGGCCAAGTACACGCTGCCCCTCGCGCTGAATGTGTTCCAGGGTGAGTTCGGCACCGACTACGCCGCTCTCGCCGCCGGCTGCGCCATCGCGCTGCTGCCCGTTATCGTAATCTTTGCCTTCATCCAGAAAAACCTTTCCGGCGGTGCCACGGCCGGCGCGGTCAAGGGATAAGGCTGGGAATATTCAAAATCATCAAGGAGGAAACAAGTATGAACATGAAACGCATTGCCGCTGCCGCTCTGAGTGTTGTGATGGCTGCCGGCGCACTGGCGGGCTGCGGCTCGTCGTCGTCCGCTTCCACTGCTGCGTCCACCGGATCGACTTCGGCCACCGGCACGGGTGAGAAGCAGACCCTCGAGTTCTGGTATCACTCGGGTGACCCCGTCACCGACGCTTACTTCGAGGACTACTTCACGGAACTGAATGCTTCGCAGGATCAGTACGAAGTCAAGTACACCAGTTTTAACTTCGCCGACTTCCAGGAGAAGTTCCAGATGGCCGTCATGACCGACACGATGCCCGACGTCGTGAGCCTCGGCTTCTCGAACGTCGCGACCTTCGTTGCGCAGGACTCCATCCTGCCGCTCGACGACTACACCGACCAGATCTCCGAGTTCGACAAGATCGACGAGGGCCTGCTGGAAGGCATGCGCAGCATCGGCAACGGCACGCTGTACGGCGTTCCGTTCGCTTACAACCAGGAAGTTGCGTGGTACAACACCACGAAGATCGAGAAGGCTCCCGAGACGCAGTCCGAGTTCCTCGAGATGTGCGAAGAGTACGCCGATCCCGCGAACTCCTCTTACTTCTACAGCCTGCGCGGCGTCCGTCCGTACGACAGCCTCGTTGCCTGGCTGTGGACGTACACCGACGGCCTGGGCTACGGCGGCAGCTGGTTTGACGACGAGGGCAAGTGCATCCTGTCCGACCCCGCGTTCGCCGAAGCGCTCGACACCTATGCCAACATCTATAAGAACAACTGGGTCTCCGGTGACTCCGTGAACAACAACTTCGACCAGATCGTCGCCGAGTTCGGCGCCGGCGTGTCCGCGTATATCGTTCACAACTCCTCTTCCGAGCCCACCCACCTGCAGAACCTGGGCGAGGGCAACTTCGCCGCTGCCCGCGTGCTGGCCAACGATCAGGGCCACTACTTCGCTTCCGGCCTGCAGCCGAACGTGTACTGCGTTACCAATCAGGGTGAAGACGCCGACTACACCGGCGCGCTGTGGCTCATCTCCCTGCTGACGAGCGCCGAGGTCGAGGGCGGCCTGTGCGAGCAGCTCGGCCGCGTGCCCTGCAACACCGCTGTTGAGGAGCAGGACTGGTACGCCAACGACACCGAGATGCAGCTGTATGCCAGCTATCTGACCGACGACAACTACTATCAGATCAACAACCCCTACTGGCTGCCTGAGTTCTCCGGCTTCATCACCGACGACATGACGGCTGATTTCCAGGCCGTGCTGCTCGGCGAGATGACCGCGCAGGACTGCTGCAACAAGTGGGCGCAGGCGATCGACGAGTATCAGGCGGAGTACGAAGCCAGCCTGTAAGGCCGTGCCGACTGCCATGCCGACGACCGGTAATTTCCTGTAAGACCTGAACGCCGCGGAGGCATGATTTCATAGCGATGCGTGAAATTGTGCCTCCGTGGCTTTTTTCGGGAAATCCGAAATTTATGAAAAAGAGAGGGATCAACGTCATGGACGATCGAATCACACTGCTGGACGACGATTTCCGGGATTTCGCCATCGGGCCGCTCCCGTTCGACCGCGAGCACTCCGCAATGGGAGAGTACCACTACGTGCAGCAGGAAGGCTTTTCCGGCCGCTGGTACGACCCCATCACGAACTGCAACTACCGCGGGCCGAACTGGATCGTCACCGCGCAGGACGGGCGCCGCTTCATGGAGCAGATGCGCGTGCGCAACCCGCTCACGCACAACGTGTGCCCCGTGCTCGCCGCCGGCGAGAAGGACTGGACCGACTACACGCTCACCGTGAAGATGCGCGCGCTGTGCACGTCCGAGGAAGCGGGCGTGCTGTTCCGCTACCAGACCTCGCTGATGCACTACGCGTTTTTCCTGTGCGCGGGCGAGGCGCAGGTGTGGAAGGTGGAGAAGAAGCAGCGCACGCTCCTGGCCAAAGCGCCCTTCGCCTATGACTGCGACACCCTGTACACGCTGAGCGTCGCGTGCAGCGGAGGCGACTTCGTGTGCAGCGTGGACGGCGAGCCCGTCGTGCGCGTGCACGACGAGCGCTATGCGTCCGGCTGCATCGCGCTCGCCGCGTACATGCCCGCCCAGTACACGGACGTCCGCGTGGAGACGGACGCCGTCACATACGCCGCGCTCGTGCGCGCGCGCGACGAAGCCGCCGCGCGCCTGGCCGAAAAGCGCAGCCGCTACGCGCAGCCGAAGCTCCACAAGATCATCGACCTCGGAAACTTCGGCGCGTCGCGCCAGATCCGCTTCGGCCACCTCACGGGAACGGACGAGATGTTCTTCCTCATCGCGCAGCACCAGAAGCGCGTGTTCAAGGAGCGCTACTGCAACATCAGCTGCCTCACGGCCGTGAGCCTCGAGACGGGGCGCGTGCTGTGGCAGTCCGGCGAGCCGTCGGAGCTCGCCGTCAACCAGGACACCACCTGCGACCTGCCGTTCCAGATCTACGACATCGACGGCGACGGCGTGGACGAGGTCATCGTGGCGCGCGATTTCAAGGTGATGATCCTCGACGGGCGCACCGGCGAGGTGCGCCGCTGGATGCACACGCCCTACAACGACGACCCCGCCGACGAGATCCTCGGCATCGAGTTCCAGAAGCACGCGTTCGACCGCCTGAACGTCGACGCTATCCGCATCGTCAACGTCTCCGGCAAGGAGCGCGCGAGCGACATCCTCATCAAGGACCGCTACGCCCGCCTGTGGGTGTACGACTGCGATTTCAACCTGCTGTGGAAATTTACGCACAACAACACGGGCCACTTCCCCTACGCGTACGATTTCAACGGTGACGGCAAGGATGAGGTGTTCAGCTGCTACAACATGATCAGCAGCGACGGCAAGCTCGTCTGGGAACTGCCCATCTCCACCGACCACACGGACGAGATCGTCATCGGCCGCTTCGACCCCGACGTGGACGACGACCTCATCGCCATCGTCTCCGGATGGGAGGGCTTCATGATCGTCGACAAGCAGGGCAACATCCGCGCGCGCGACATCAACGGCCACGGCCAGCGCATCAGCGTGGCGAACTACTGCCCGGAGCTGCCGGGGCTGCAGATCTGCACCACCACCTACTGGGAGAATCAGGGCATCATCTACCTCTATGACTGCAAGGGGCGCGAGCTGTGGCACATGGAGCCGTCCACGAACGGCAACGTCATCGCGCCCGTCAACTGGCAGGGAGACGGCACCGAGCTCATCCTGCTCAACGGCAATGTGAAGCTCGGCGGCATGCTCGACGGCGAGGGCGACCGCGTCGTGACCTTCCCCGACGACGGCCATCCCGACATGTGCGCCGAAGTGCTCGACCTCACCGGCGACGCCCGCGACGAGATCGTGCTTTGGGACGCGCACAAAATGTACATCTACACGCAGGACCGTCCCTGCGAGGCCGGGGAGATGGAATACGTCCCCGAAAAATATCCGCACTACAATTCTTCAAACTACCGCGGTGAGTTTTCGTTCGCGCGGTGGAAAAAGCGCTGAGGCAGCAAGGAGAGTCACATATGATCTACGACCGCTATCTGAAACAATACGCGACCCTGTTCCAGGACACGGACCGGAATATGTGGAACTATGAGGACGGCTGCGTCCTCATCGGTCTGCTCGCGATGTACGAGGCGACGGGCGACGCGTTCTACTTCAACGCGCTGAGCCGCTTCACCGACCGCTACATCGAAGACGACGGCACCATCCGCAAGTACGACATGCAGGAGTACAACCTCGACTTCATCCCCGCCGGCCGCGTTCTGTTCAGCATGTACCGCGCCACCGGCCAGGAGAAGTACCGCACGGCCATCGAGACGCTGGCCGAGCAGATCCGCAACCAGCCCCGCACGCACACGGGCAGCTTCTGGCACAAGGGCATCTATCCGTACCAGGTCTGGCTCGACGGCTTGTATATGGGCCTTCCTTATTATATGATGTATGAGAACGAGTTCGGCGGCGGGCTGCACTACCGCGACGTCCTGCTCCAGTTCGAGAACGCGCGCAAGTACCTGTACGACGACAAGACGCACCTGTACTACCACGCGTGGTGCGAGAGCCGCGACATCTTCTGGGCCGACCCCGAGACGGGCCTGTCGAAGAACTTCTGGACGCGCGCCATCGGCTGGTACGTCATGGCGCTCGCGGACGTGTACGACCTCATGCCCGAGACCGAGGCCGAGGCGCGCCGCCGTCTGGCCGAGCTCTGGAAAGAGGCCATCGACGGCCTGCTCGAGTGGCAGGACAAGGACAGCAACCTGTTCTATCAGCTCACGGCCCTGCCCGACGAGCCGGGCAACTACCTCGAGACGAGCGGTTCGCTCATGGTGGCGTACAGCCTGCTGAAGGGCGCGCGCCTGGGCGTGCTGAGCGATGCGTCCTACCGCCGCGCGGGCGAGCAGATCCTCATGGGCATCGAGCTGCGCCAGTTCAGCGTCCACGGCGCGAAGGTGTCGCTGGGCGGCATCTGCAAGGGCGCGGGCCTCGGCCCGGACGGCAACTTCCGCCGCGACGGCAGCGTGAAGTACTACCTCTCCGAGGACGTCGTGGAGGACGAGCAGAAGGGCGTCGGCGTGTGCATGATGGCCTACGCCGAGTACCTGCGCGCCCGCGATGCCGGTGCGCTCGCCGAGAACTTCCCCGAGGTGGAAGTGTTCAACAAGGCGTACGACATCATCCTTCCCTCCGATCCGAATTTCAAGCCGTGACATGACAGAAAAGGTGCGGACGATGAACGACTTTTTTCCCGTTTCCACGCCCGAAGAGCAGGGCGTGCCGTCCCGCGCGCTGCGGGAGACGATCGAATTCTGGAACAGCCGGGGCCTGCCGGTGCACAGCTTTCTGGCGGTGCGCCGCGGACACCTGGTGTGCGAGGCCTACTGGGCGCCGTGGTCTGCCGGTGCGCTGCACCGCATGTTCTCGGTGACGAAGAGCTTCGTCTCGCTGGCCGTCGGCGCGCTGTGCGCGCAGGGGAAGCTGTCGCTCGACGACCGCATCGTCACGTTCTTTCCCGAGAAGATCCCCGCCGCGGGCCCCTCGCCGGAGCTCGCGGCCGTCACCGTGCGCGATATGCTGCGCATGGCCTCGTGCCATGCGCGCACCGCGTACAAAAAACAGCCGGGCCGTGACTGGGTGGGCGCGTTCTTCACCGCGCCGCCCGACCACATGCCCGGCATGTGTTTTTGCTACGACACGAGCGCGACGCACACGCTGTGCGCGCTCGTGGAAAAACTGTCCGGGCGCTCCCTGCTCGGCTTCCTGCGCGGGGTGTGCCTCGACGAGATCGGCTTCTCCTCCGCGTGCTACTGCCTGAAAGACCCGTGCGGCGTCACGCAGGGCGGCTCCGGGCTGATGGCCACATCGCGCGACCTGATGCGCGTGCTGGCGCTCGTGGCCGCGCAGGGCCGTTTCAACGGCCGGCAGCTGCTGCCCGCGGAGTATCTGCGGCAGGCCGTCTCGCTCCGGATCTCCACGGCCGCGAACCCGATGGGCGGCAGCTTCGAGCAGCGCCACGGGTACGGCTTCCAGTTCTGGCGCACGAGCCGCGGCTGGGCCATGTTCGGCATGGGCGGCCAGCTGGCCGTCTGCGTGCCGGACGAGGAGCTGCTCGTCGTCACGACGGCCGACACGCAGGGCGTTGAGGGCGGCGTGCAGCTGCTGTACGACGGGCTGTGGGAAAAGCTCGTCCCGGCGCTGTCGGACGCGCCGCTCGCGCCGGACGAATCCGAAGCCGCCGCGCTCCGGAGCTGCATCGCCTCGCTGCACACGGCGAGCGTCCCCGCCGCCGCGCCGCAGAAGACAGGGTGCAGCGGATGGTATGAGTTCGCGCCCGGCGCGCCGTGGCGCGCGCTGCGCCTGACAGTGCGCCCGGACGAGGGCGAGCTCGAGTTCGAGGGGGAAGACGGCGTGCTGCGCTTCCCCTTCGGCGTGGGCCGCGCTGTGCGCGCGCCCTTCGCGTCCGACCCGTGTGCGCCGTGCGACGCATCCGGCGCGTGGCTCGCGGACGGCAGCTTCTTCGTGCGCATCGACCTGCCCGGCGAGCGGCTGGGCAACGTCACGGCGCAGATCGCGTTCCGGGGAGAGTGCGCGGAAGTTTTACTGCACTGCCATGAGGAACTGGGCTATCCCGGCTGGGAGGGCACGGCTTCGGCGTGGCGGAGAAAAGGAGAATCGGAATCATGGACGCAGCTTTGATGGAACGGGAGATCCTCGCCTCGGTGCAGACGCCGCGCATCGGCGCGGCGCGCGCGGACATCCGCGACTTCGGCGCGGCGGAGGGCCTCGGCGCAGGCGTGCAGACGGCGGCGCTGCAGCGCGCCGTCGACGAGGTCTCGCGCGCGGGCGGAGGGCGCGTCACCGTGCCCGCCGGGTGCTGGCTCACGGGCGCGCTGCGCCTGAAAAGCGGCGTGGAGCTGCACCTCGAAGAGGGCGCGCGGCTCTGCTTTTCCACCGCCCCCGCGGACTACCCGCTCGAATACGTCCACTGGGAGGGCACGCCGTGCATCAATTACAGCTCCCTCGTGTACGCATACGGCGAGCATGACATCGCCCTCACCGGGCCGGGCGTGCTCGACGGTCAGGCCGGGGCCACGGCGTGGTGGAACTGGCATCATCAGACGGAAAACGCGTGGAGCGAGGGCGGGGCGAACCCGCAGGAACCCGCGCGCATGCGCATGCGCGCGATGAACGAGGCGGGCGTGCCGCCGCGCGAGCGCGTGTTCGGCGACGGCTGCTGGCTGCGGCCGAACTTCATCCAGTTCATCCGGTGCGAGCGCGTGGCGCTCGAGGGCGTCACCGTCACCAACAGCCCGATGTGGAACATCAACCCCGTGCTGTGCACCGACGTGACGGTGCGCGGCGTGACCGTGCGCTCGCACGGGCCGAACAGCGACGGCTGCGACCCCGAGAGCTGCACGCGCGTGCTCATCGAGCGCTGCCGCTTCGACACCGGCGACGACTGCATCAGCCTGAAATCCGGCCGCGACCGCGACGGCCGCGAGACGAACGTCCCGTGCAGCGAGGTGCTCATCCGCGAGAACGAGTTCGCGGACGGCCACGGCGGCATCGCGCTGGGCAGCGAGATGAGCGGCGGCATCCGCCGCGTCGCCGCGCGCGCCAACCGGTTCGACAGCCCGAACCTCACCTACGCGCTGCGGCTCAAGAGCAACGCCGTGCGGGGAGGCACGGTCGAACAGATCGCCCTCACCGACAGCGACATCCGCAGCGTGGGCGGCGCGGCCATCCACGGCACGATGCTCTACGAGGACGGGCGGCGCGGCGGGTATCTGCCCGTGTTCCGCGACATCCTCATCGAGAACGTCCGCGCGCACGGCGGCGACTACGGCATCTTCCTCGAGGCGTTCCCCGAAGTGCCCATCACGGGGCTCGAGCTGCGCAACATTTGCATCGACGGCGCGGCGCACGGGCTGCACGCCGCGAACTGGAAGGACGCCGTGCTCGAGAACGTCGTCATCAACGGCGAGGAATACCCGCGCCCCGTGTGCGTGCACATCCTCGGCGTGCCGTGTCCGGGCGAAGAAATGCGCGCCGCTATGCGCTCGTGCGCGCCGCTCCCCCGTGTGGCGTGGCGCTGGGAACTCGAGCGCGACGGCCGCCGCGAAGCGGCGGGCGAGGGCGAGCGCTTCACCCTGCCGCAGGGCAGCGGGGGCGCGAATCTCATCCTGACGGCGGACGCAGACGGCCGGTGCGGCACAAGCCGCGCCTATCGCGTGCTGGGCGAGCCGCTCGCCGGCGTGCGCGGGTCGCACGAGGCGCGCCGCCTGGAAACGCGGGGCATCCCGGTTCCGGACGAGGAGGAGAATGCGCCCGTCACGCGCCGGATGCTCGCCCCGATGGTGCTGGCGCTGCTCGGAGACGCGGCCGCGCCGGGCGCGGAGGTGCGCCGGGCGCAGGAGCTCGGCGTGCTTGGCGCCGGGGAGGAGGACGGCGCGGTGACGCGCCAGGAGATGGCCACCGTCGCGATGCAGTGCTGCGGCGTGAGCTACCGCAACGCCTCCACCACAACGCCCGACTGCGCGGACGCGGACGAGGTGGACGCGGTCTGGGCCACGAATGCCGCCCGCGCGCTGTACTTCGGCTTTCTGACCCTCGACAAAGAGGGCCGTTTCCGGCCCTCGCGCGCCGTCACGGTGCGCGAGGCGGTGCAGGTGCTGTGCCGCACGGCCGATTTCGCAGGAATCTGAACCAAGTCCCGCCGCCCTTCGAGGCGGCGGGACTGCTTTGTTCGATGAAGCGGAAAAATTTTGCGCCGGATGTGGACAAAACGCGGCGGATGGTTTATTCTTATCGGGTAGCCGCGCGGACCGACACGGCGCGGTACGGACAAAAAGGAGATTTACGATGATACTGACGGTGACATGCAATCCGGCGCTCGACTGCACGATGGTGCTCTCGGCACCGCTCGCGGGCGGCGTGAACCGCGCCGCGCGCCAGACCATCCGCTGCGGCGGCAAGGGCGTGAACGTCTCGGCCATGCTGCACGCGCTCGGGCTGGACAGCACGGCGACGGGCTTCTCGGCGGGCTTCACGGGGGAGGCGCTGGAGCGCGAAGTGCGGCGCATGGGCGTTTTCCCGGACTTTGTGCGCCTGAAAACGGGCCTGACGCGCGTGAACGTGAAACTGCGCGGCGAGGGCGAGACGGAGGTCAATGCGCCCGGCCCCGCGCCGGACGAGGAGGAGCGCTCGGCGCTTGCGGCCAAGACGGCGGCGCTGGGCGACGGCGACGTTCTGGTGCTGGCGGGCACGGTGCCGCACGGCATGCCCGGCGACTGGTACGCCCGGCTGCTCGCGCCGCTCAAAAACCGCAACGTGCTCACGGTCGTGGACGCGGAGGGCGATCTGCTGCGCACGGCGCTGCCGTGCCGCCCGTTCCTCGTCAAGCCGAACCGCGAGGAACTGGCCGCGCTGCTGGGCGCGGGGATGGAGAGCCTCGACGACGTGCGCGCCGGAGCGCTGCGCGTGCGCGAGATGGGCGCGCGCAATGTTCTGGTCTCCCTCGGCCCGCAGGGGTGTCTGCTCGCGGACGAGACGGGCGCGGTGCGCTATCTTCCCGCGCCCGACGGCCGCGTGCGCGGCGCGGTGGGCTCAGGCGACTCGATGGTCGCGGGTTTTCTGGCCGGATGGCTCGACCGCCACGACTACGCGTGGGCGCAGCGCATGGGCACGGCGGCCGGTTCGGCCACCGCGTTTTCGGACGGCCTTGCGGGCAGCGCGCGCGTGCAGGAAGTGCTGCGCACGATGAACGAAGCCGCGCTCTCACCGCAGGAATAAAAGGAAAAAAGCGCCGCGGAGCGTTCGGGCTCCGCGGCGCTTTTTTTGCCGGGAAAACGGGTCAGGATGTGCGGCCGAGGTCCTTTTCCATCTGAGCGAGCGTCTTTTTGTCGAGGTTGTAGATGACGCCCACGCTCACCCACATCAGCACGGCGCTGACGCAGTACATCGCGGCCACGAGGTAGCGCATGTTCTGCGCCACGGCGAACGGCTGCGCGGAGCCGAGGGCTTCGTCGTAGCCGAGCCAGACCATCAGCACAAGGCCGATGGACGGGCCCACGCCCTGCGCGAGCTTGCGGAAGAACGAGTGCAGCGCGTAGGTCGTGCCCTCTTCGCGCGTGCCGTTTTTCCACTCGTTGTAGTCGATCGCGTCGGCCATCATCGCGTTGCTCACGCACATGTAGATGCCCATGCCGAACCCGTTGAGCGCCGAGCACGCGAAGAACATCGCCATGCCCGATGCGTTCGGCCCGATGGGCAGCACGAGCATCAGCACGGTGGCGAGGATGCTGAACAGGCAGCCGAACTGCGAGGCCTCCTTCTTGCCCCAGCGCAGCGTGATCCTGCGGATGAAGGGCATGAACAGGAACATCGGCAGATAGCTCATCAGCGACAGCAGGCCCGACACGGACGTGTTCTGGAAGTACGACTGGAACATCACCGTCGTGGCCGTGGCCGCGCCGTACGTGCCCACGTACATGGCCACCATCGGGAACGTCGCGCCCAGCGCCGTCCGGCTCCGCCTTTATACATATTATACAAAATAAAACCGGATACGGTGTGGCAATTTTGCGTTTTTTATTCGTGAAAGCGCTGAAAAAATACAGGATTCTTTGTCGCACCCGCAGACGCCGGTGCGCGGGACGCGCTATTTTCCTCGAAAAATCGGACATTTCGCATTGTGCTTGTCTGCCGCGGATGATACAATGAGAGCAATGAAAACGGAAAGGGAGGGGTCAGCCTTGCGCATCGTCAGCCTTCTGTCGGCGTCTCGCATCCGCCTCGGCGTGCCGCTGAAGAGCAAGGAGGAAGCGATCGGCTTTCTGGTGGATCTTCAGACGGCGGACGGCAGCATCGCCGACGCGGCCGCCTACCGCGAGGCGGTGTTTGAGCGGGAGCGGCAGGTCAGCACGGCCGTGGAGGCCGGCATCGCCGTGCCGCACGCGCGGTGTGCGTGCGTGAAGGAGCCGCGCCTCGCGCTGTGCCGCACCCAGACGCCCATCGACTGCGGCGCGATGGACAAGCGCCCCACCGACCTGTTCTTTCTCATCGCCGCGCCGCTCGACGGCACGCTGCACCTCGAGATCCTCTCGCGGCTGATGACGCTTCTGATGGACGAGCACTTCGCCGCGGCGCTGCGCTCTGCGCCCGACGCCGAGACGCTCATCACGATCGTGGACCGGTTTGAGACCGAGCGCTTCGGCGCGCCGGAGAAGGAAAAGGCCGGAAAGCCGCGCATTCTCGCCGTCACCGCGTGCCCCACGGGCATCGCGCACACCTACATGGCGGCCGAGGCGCTGGAGAAGGCCGGGCGCGCGGCGGGAATTCCCGTCAAAGCGGAGACGCAGGGCGCGGCGGGCGTGAAGAACGCGCTCACGCCGCAGGAGATCGCGAGCTGCGAGGGCGTGATCGTCGCGGCTGACCGCGAGGTGGACCTCGCGCGCTTCGACGGCATCCGCGTGCTGCGCGTGCCGGTGGCCGACGCCATCCGCCGCCCGGAGGAGCTGCTGCGCGAAGTGGCGGACGCCCCGGTGTACCGGGCCAAAAAAGAACTCACCGCCGCGCTGGGCGTGCTGGAGCGCCCGGCGCACCGCCTGTACCGCCAGATGATGAGCGGCGTGTCGCACATGCTGCCGTTCGTCATCGGCGGCGGCATCCTCACGGCGCTGGGATACCTCATCGACGACCCCAGCCTGGGCTTTGCGCACTTCGGCGCGAACACGCCCGTCGCGGCGTGGCTCACCACGGTGGGCGATCTGTCGATGGGTCTGATGCTGCCGGTGATGGCGGCGTTCATCGCGATGGCCGTGGCGGACACGCCCGGATTCGCGCCCGGTTTTGTGGGCGGGATGCTCGCCGTCACGGGCGCGACGTTCCAGGGCTCGCACGGCGTGTCGGCCGGTTTCCTCGGGGCGCTGCTCGCGGGGTTCGCGGCCGGGTATCTGATGCTCGGGCTCGAGACGCTGTGCGCGAAGCTGCCCGCGTCGCTCGAGAGCATCAAGCCGGTGCTCATCTACCCCGTCGCGGGCGTGGTGCTCATCGGGCTGTTCGTGTATCTCGTCAATCCGGTCGTCGGCGCGGTCAACGAGGCGCTGTACGCCGGGCTCGAGATGATGAGTGAAAGGGGCAGCATCGCGCTGGGCGCGGTCCTCGCGGGCCTGATGTCGGGCGACATGGGCGGCCCGCTCAACAAGGCCGCGTACGTGTTCGGCACGTCCACGCTGGCGTCGGTCAGCGCCACGGGAGCCGTCGGCTCGCGCGTGATGGCCAGCGTGATGATCGGCGGCATGGTCCCGCCGCTGGCCACGGCGCTCGCCACCACCTTTTTCGGCGACCGCTTCACGCCCGATGAGCGCCGCTCCGGCACCGTGAACTACGTGCTGGGCCTGTGCTTCATCACGGAGGGCGCCATCCCGTTCGCCGTGCGCGACCCGCTGCGCGTGCTGCCCGCGTGCATCGCGGGGTCAGCGCTCGCGGGGGCGCTGTCGATGGCGTTCGGCTGCCGCGTGCCCGCGCCGCACGGCGGCATCTTCGTTTTGCCGGTGATGCACAACGCGCCGGGCTTTCTGGCGGCGCTCGCCGCGGGCAGCGTGCTGGGCATGGCGCTTCTGGCGCTGCTCAAACCGAAGCACCCGGAATGACGCGCCGCGCGCGCCGTGGTATAATACAAAGTGGGAACAGGCGGCGCACCGGGCGCCGCACGGAGGAAAGGAGCACTCATATGGTAACAGCCAAGGTGAAAGTTGTGAATCCGCAGGGCCTGCACATGCGCCCGGCGCACGTGTTCGTCGGCGGAGTCAAGAATTTTTCCAGCGATGTGACGATCATTTTTAAAGGCACGAGCGTCAACGCCAAGAGCATCATGCAGGTGATGCTCGCGGGCATCACGCAGGGCTCGGAGATCGAGCTGCGCTGCGAGGGCGCGGACGAGCAGGAGGCGCTCGACGAGGCCGTCCGGCTCATTGAATCGGGCCTCGGGGAGTGACCGCAGCTGCGCGTGAGCAGATTGCACAATGTGCACGCTCCTTTTTGTGCTTGTATCCAAATTGGCATTTCGAATACAATGTGGTATTCTGAATACAGAACGAATCAATCCAATCGCCATTGAAGGAGGATTTTTGACATGGATATCCGTTATTCCTGCAATCAGAAGGATTTCAAACGCTATACCACCGAGGAGACCCGCAATGAGTTCCTCATCACCGGCCTGTACAAGGCGGACGAAGTCGTCGCCGTTTACAGCCACGTCGACCGCATGGTGACGCTCGGCTGCATGCCGGTGAACGAGACCGTGTCCATCGACAAGGGCATCGACGTGTGGGCCAACTTCGGCACCACGTACTTCCTCGAGCGCCGCGAGGTCGGCATCTTCAACATCGGCGGCGCCGGCAAGATCAGCGTCGACGGCAAGGAGTACAAGCTCGGCTACAAGGACTGCCTGTACATCACCAAGGGCGCGAAGGAAGTGCTGTTCTCCAGCGACGACGCACAGGAGCCCGCCAAGTTCTACATGGTGTCCGCTCCCGCGCACTGCAGCTATGAGACGCGCCTCATCACCATCGACGAGGCCGCCAAGAAGCCCCTCGGCGCGATGGAGACGTCCAACAAGCGCGTCATCAACCAGTTCATCCACCCCGACGTTCTGCCCACCTGCCAGCTGTCCATGGGCATGACCTGCCTCGAGCCGGGCAGCGTGTGGAACACCATGCCCGCGCACACGCACGAGCGCCGCATGGAGATCTACACCTACTTCGAGATCCCCGAGAACAACGTCGTGTTCCACATGATGGGCGAAGGCAAGGAGACCCGCCACATCGTCATGCAGAACGAAGAGGCCGTCATCAGCCCGTCGTGGAGCATCCACTCCGGCGCCGGCACGTCCAACTACACGTTCATCTGGGCCATGGGCGGCGAGAACCAGGCCTTCGACGACATGGACACCATCCCCACCACCGAGCTGCGCTGAGTTTTTTACACGCAAACAAAGCCCCGGACCGTTCGGACCGGGGCTTTCGCGTTTGAGGGGGACAGATATCAGGGCTCCCCTTTCAGGGGAGCTGTCCCCGCAGGGGACTGAGAGGTGACAGGGGGGCGCGGCAGGTGCGGGCATGCACCCCTCCGGCCCTCCGGGCCACCTCCCCTGTAAGGGGAGGCAGACCGCTTCCGGGAAGGCTGTCCGCAGGCGCGCTCAGAGCTTCACGAACGCCTCGCGCGGCTGTTTGCACACGGGGCAGGTGAACGGGTCGGGCAGCTCGTCGCCCTCGTACACGTACCCGCACACCGAGCAGCGCCAGCCGGTCTTTTTCTCCTCGGCCTGATAGCTCGGGGCCTTCGGCGGCGTCGTGCCCTTCTTCACCTGATGGTAGTAGGCGTACGTCATCGGCGTGCCCGTGCTCTCGACGGACGCGTCCTCCGCCTCGCCCACGAAGATGATGTGCGTGCCCACGTCGAGCGTCTGCACCACGCGGCAGTCAAATACCGCCGCCACGCCCTCGGCGGGATACGGCGTGCCCGACGCGGCGTTTTTGTGCGCCACGGCGGCGAATTTGTCCGTGTCGCGGCTCGACGAGAAGCCGAACACCGCGATCGTGTTCATCGGCACGTCCTGCGTCAGCACGGCGGCGCAGAAGCGGCCGGACGCGGCGATCCACCCGGCCGTCGCGTTCTCCTTGTTGACGGTGACGGACAGCTGCGCGGGGCGGCTCGTCACCTGCTGCACGGTGTTCACCACGCAGCCGCGCGCCGTGCCCTCATGCACCGCGCTCACGACGTACAGGCCGCACGAGAGGGAGAAGAATGCTTTCGGATCCATAAAAGACCTCACTTTCCTGCCCGAAATGGGCTGTTTTATTCTGTCCGCGCACAGGGGTGGAAACCCCGGCGCGGATCGTGTACAATAGAAGCGTATTCCATACAACGAACGGGAAGGAACGATTGCTTCATGATACAGGGCGTTATTTTTGATATGGACGGGCTGATGTTCGACACCGAGCGCATCTATCAGCGCGCGTGGATCGAAGCGGGCCGCCGCCTCGGCGCGCCCATCACCGACGAGGTGGTGCTGCGCATCCGCGGCCGCAACGTGGCCGACAGCCGCCGCCTGTTCGGCGAGATGTTCGGGGATTCCGTCGATTACGACGCGGTGCGCGCCATCCGCACGCAGATTGCTGACGAGACGATCGCTGCAAACGGCCTGCCGCCGAAACCGGGCCTGTACGAGCTGTTCGACGCGCTCGACGCGCGCGGCATCAAAGCGGCGCTCGCCACGAGCACGGCGCGGGAAAAGGCGATGCAGTACCTCGCCCTCGCCGGGCTCACCGGGCGCTTTGCCGCGTCCGTGTGCGGCGACGAGGTGGCCGTCTCGAAGCCCGCCCCCGGCATCTTCCTGCGCGCCGCCGCGCTGCTCGGCGTTCCGGCCGAAGCGTGCATCGTGCTCGAGGACAGCCCCAACGGCATCACGGCCGCGCACCGCGCGAACGCGAAGCCCGTTATGGTGCCCGACCTCACGCCGCCCGACGACGCGCTGCGCGCCATCTGCGCCGCCGTCGTGCCGACGCTCTCCGAAGTCATCCCGCTGCTCGACACGCTGTGATCCGCCCGCCCCCGCACAGGGGGCGGTCTTTTTTTGCCCCTCCGCGCATAGGTGTGGAAAAAAGGGAGGGATGCGGACATGAGGATCGTAGTTGCGGGAGGCGGCTGGGCGGGATGCGCCGCCGCGGCCGCCGCGGCAAAGCGGGGGGCGGACGTCGTGCTGTGCGAGCGCACGGATCTGTTGCTCGGCACGGGGCTGTCGGGCGGCATCATGCGCAACAACGGGCGCGACACCGCCGCCGAGGAGCTGCTCGCGCTGGGCGGCGGCGAGCTGATCGCCGCGGCCGACCTGTGCGCGCGCCACCGGGACGTGGATTTTCCCGGCCACAGCCACGCCACGCTGTACGACACGTCGCGCATGCCCGTAGCCGTGGAAAATCTGCTGCGGGCAATGCGCGTGGAGATCCGGTTCGAGACGCGCATCACGCGCGTGAACGCGCGCGGCGGGCGCATCGCGTCCGTCGTGTCGCAAAAGGGCGAGGAGTTCGCCGCGGAGGCGTTCATCGACGCCACCGGTTCGGCGGGCCCGCAGGCCAACTGCGCGAAATACGGCTCGGGCTGCGCCATGTGCGCGCTGCGCTGCCCGTCGTACGGGCCGCGCGTCAGCCTGTGCGCCCTCGCGGGCGTGCGGGAGTCGCCGTGCGTGCGCGCCGACGGCGGCACGGGCGCGGTGTCCGGCTCGTGCAAGCTCGACAAATCTTCGCTCGCGCCGTCTTTGCGCGACGCGCTGGACGCGCGCGGCGTGTGCATCACGCCGCTGCCCGCCGAGCTCATACGCGACAAGCTCGGCGTCAAGGCGTGCCGCCAGTACGCGCTCGACGCATACCGCGACAACCTCATTTTGCTCGACACCGGCAGCGCGAAGCTGATGAGCCCGTGGATGCCGCTGGCCGACCTGCACCGCGTGCCGGGCTTTGAGAACGCGCGCTACGAGGAGCCGCTCGCGGGTGGACGGGGGAATTCCGTGCGATTGCTCGCGGCCGTCGCGCGCGACGACGCCATGCGCGTGCTCGGCACGGCGAACCTCTTCTGCGCGGGCGAAAAAGCGGGCATGCTCGTGGGGCACACCGAGGCCATCGTCACCGGAACGATCGCGGGCTACAACGCCGTGCGCCTTCTTCAGAACCTGCCGCTCACGGCGCTGCCGCGCTCGCTCGCGTGCGGCGACGCCGTCGCCTATGCGCGCGAGACGTTCCCGAACGTCCGCGTCACGTTCTCCGGCGCGGAGTATTTCGGACGCATGAAAGAAAACGGCCTTTACACCACGGACCGCAGCGAGGTGCGGCGCCGCGTGGCAAAGGCCGGTCTTTCGGACGTGTTCGCGCGGTGAGTTACGCGTCCCAGTCGCACGCCGTGCGCGCGCAGATCACCGAGTGCACGTACTCCTTCACCTTGCAGTGCGCCGGATGGTCGGCGTACACGGCCAGCGCCTCGCGGCTCTCGAGCTCGGTGTAGAGGATGACGTCCGCGCCCGCGAATCCCGTGTTCACCTCGGCCTTCAGAAGGCCCGGCACGACGCCGACGAGCGCCTCCAGACGCTTTTTCATCTCCGCGCCGACCTCGGCCTTCGTCTCTTTGTCCTTCAGTTCCCACATGACAACATGCTTCACCATGGTTTTCAACGCTCCTTGTCTTTGTTGTTGAATGTATTTTACTCCCGCTTTTTGCGGGGGTCGTCGATGGATAGTTTCCCCAGCCCGAGCCCGCGGTTCAGCACGCTCGCGCCCGCGATGGCGGCGTGGCCGTACTTGCCGCGGATGGCGTCGAGGCTCTTTTCGAGCCGCTCGTGCTTGTCGCTGCGCGAGGACGCGCCCTCGTCGAAGAGTGTGAGCTGTTCGGGCGCGGAGTGCGAGAGATTCAGCGCCGTCACCGTCAGCGCGCGCACCGGCGCGGGGAAGCGCCAGTTCGCCGCCAGAAGCGCCAGCGCCGCCTGCGCCAGCTCCCGGCCCGTGCACACGGGCGAGGGCAGCGGCGCCTGCCGCGTGATGAGCTTCATCTGCGGGTCCTTCACGCTCAGCTGCACCGAGGACGCCCACATCCCGTGCGCGCGCAGGCGCGAGGCCACCTCGTCCGCCAGCGCGAACAGCGCCGAGCGCGCCTCGTCGATGTCCGTGAGGTCGTGCGGGAACGTCAGGCCGTTGCCCACGCTCTTCACCTCGGGCTTGTCGTAGATGCTGCGCACCGGGGAGTCGTCCTCGCCGCGCGCGTAGCGCGACAGCTCGCCCCCGAGCTTGCCCAGCGCCGCCGTCAGCACCGCCGGGTCGGCCGCCGCGAGCTCGCCGATGGTGCGGATGCCCAGCCCCGCGAGCGTCTTCGCCGCCGAGCGCCCCACGTAGAGCAGCGACGTCACCGGCAGCGCCCACACGACGCGCTTGTAGTTCTCGCGCGTGAACTGCGTCACCGCGTCGGGCTTTTTGTAGTCCGACCCGAGCTTTGCGAACACTTTGTTGAAACTCACGCCCACCGAGACGGTCAGCCCCGTCTCGGCCTTCACCGCGCGGCGCAGCTGCTGCGCCACCGCGCCCGGCGACGAGCCGAACAGGTGCCACGACGCCGTCACGTCCAGCCAGCTCTCGTCGATGCCGAACGGCTCCACGAACTCCGTATACCGCGCGTATATCGCGTTGACACGCTTTGAATACTCTCTGTATAAATCATGGTGCGACGGAAGCAGCACAAGGCCGGGGCATTTGCGCTTGGCCGAGACGATGGTCTCCGCCGTCTGCACGCCGAAGCGCTTGGCGGGCTCGTTCTTGGCGAGGATGATGCCGTGGCGGGACTCGGGGTCTCCGCACACGGCGACGGGCACGTCGCGCAGTTCCGGGCGCGACAGAAGCTCCACCGAGGAATAAAAGCTGTTGCAGTCGCTGTGAAAGATCACGCGGTCCACGCGGCGCACCTCCTTTCCTTTGTATATTATACACGTTTGTGCTACAATGGAAAAGACACAATGCAGCGCGGGCTTGTGGCTTTGTGCGGCGTGTGGTATGATAAAGTTCAAACGGAATCCCGGCGGGTAAAGGAGTGCTTTGACATGGACGCGAAAATGAGACAATTCATGGATACCGTGACGGTCCGCGCTCAGGAGGCGCGGCGGTCGGTGCAGTCGGCGGCGGGCGAGGCGCTCGAGCGCGTGGACGAGGTGAAATCGAACCTCGAGATCGCGCATCTGCGCTCGGAACAGGAAAAGGTGTTTGCCCGCATCGGGCATCTGGTGTACCGCCTGAGCACCGAGGACGACGTGACGGGCCCGGACGGCAAGACGCCGCGCCAGGCGCTCGACGACCTTCTCGTGGAGGCCGAGCAGTTCCAGCAGGAGATCGACAACATCGCGCGCAAGGCCGCAAAGGAGACAACGTGACCATCTACAACATTCTCTGGTACTTTTTCATCTACGCCTTTCTGGGGTGGTGTCTGGAAGTGTGCTTCTGCTCCATCCAGACGGGAAGCTTCGTGAACCGGGGCTTTCTGAACGGCCCGGTGTGCCCCATCTACGGGTTCGGCATGCTCATCGCGGGCTCGTCGCTCGCGCCCGTGCGGGACAATCTCATCCTGCTGTTCTTCGGCGGCATGGTGCTCGCCAGCGCGCTGGAGCTCGTGGGCGGATGGGCGCTGAAAAAGCTGTTCCACACCACGTGGTGGGATTATTCCGATGAGCCGCTCAACATCGGCGGGTACATCTGCCTGAAATTCAGCCTCGCGTGGGGCGTGTGCGTCACGTTTGCCGTGCGCGTGCTGCACCCGGCGGTCGCGGCGCTCGTGGACCACATCCCGCACGTGCTGGGCGTGGTGCTCTGCGCCGTATTCTGCGTGCTCATCGTCATCGACATCGCGGCCACGGTCGCGTCCATCCTGCGGCTGGAAAAAGCGCTCGGGCGCATCTCGGCCGTCGCCGCGCGCATGCGCGAGGGTTCGGATGCCATCGCCGAGAGCCTCGGCGACAAAGCCATCGCCGTGGACGGCCGCCTCGACAGCTACGGCCCGGAATTCTCCGCGCGCATGGACCTTCTGCGCGCCGAGATGGCCGACAGCCGCCACCGCGCGGAACTGCGCCTGCTGCGCGCGTTCCCCCGTATGAAGAATCTGCGCCACTCCGAAGCGCTTGACGTGCTGCGCGAGTGGATCCAGTCCAAGAACGAAAAATAAGGAGATTGAACCGATATGAAAACAGCGCCGCTGAAAGGCATGCGGGACTATCTGCCCCGCGAAATGAGAATCCGTGATTACGTGCAGGGCAAGATCCTGGAGACGTACCGCTCCTCCGGCTTCGAGCGCATCGCAACGCCGATGCTCGAGGATATGGAAAATCTGGACAAGTCCGACGGCGGCGACAACCTCAACCTCATCTTCAAGGTGCTCAAGCGCGGCGAGAAGCTCGACAAGGCGCTTTCGTCCGGCAGCGAGAAAGAGCTGTCCGACATGGGCCTGCGCTACGACCTCACGCTGCCGCTCACGCGCTTTTACGCGGCCAACCGCGAGAAGCTGCCCGCGCCGTTCAAGGTCATCCAGACCGACCGCGTGTTCCGCGCCGAGCGCCCGCAGAAGGGCCGTCTGCGCGAGTTCGTCCAGTGCGACATCGACATCCTCGGCGACGCGTCCCCGAACGCCGAGATCGAACTCATCGACACCACCGCCCGCGCGCTGATGAACATCGGCTTCGAGGGCTTCACCGTGCGCGTCAACGACCGCCGCCTGCTGCGCGGTATGCTGAAAAACTTCGGATTCCCCGAGGACTCGCTCGACTCCGTGTGCGTCTCGTTCGACAAGCTCGACAAGATCGGCGCCGAGGGCGTCGCGGCCGAGCTGCGCGAAAAGGAGCTGCCGGAATCGGCCGTGGCGGCGCTCAGCGAGTTCCTCGCGAAGGACGCCCCCACGCTCGACGCCGTCGCGTCGCTGTGCGGCGACGACGAGCTCGCCTCGGCGCTGCGCCGCGTCATCGGGACGGTCACGGCGCTGTCGGGCGGACGCTACGCCATCGAGTACGCGCCCTCGCTCGTGCGCGGCCAGGGCTACTACACCGGCATGGTGTTCGAGGTCGCCGCGAAGGGCTTTTCCGGCGCCGTCGCCGGCGGCGGCCGGTACGACCGCCTCGTGGGCAAGTTCATCGGGCAGGACGTGCCTGCCGTGGGCTTCTCCATCGGCTTTGAGCGCATCTGCGGCATCCTGCTCGACGAGGACTTCGACATCCCCGCCGCAAAGCCCCGCATCGCGCTCGTCTACCCCGCGAATGCCGACTTCGCCGACGTGCTCGGCAAGGCCGCCGCGCTGCGCGGCGAGTACGACGTCGCCGTGTTTGCCGCCGCGAAAAAGGTGGGCAAGCAGCTCGACCGCCTCCAGCAGGACGGCGTGTCCGGCGTGTGCTTCTACGACAAATATCCCGAGGTCAAGCGCTTCTGACCTCGTCTTTCCGCAAGGCGAAAGCCGCCGCGGCCAGCATTGGCCGCGGCGGCTTTTCTGCGTTTTGTGCGGCTCAGAACCTTTCGCCGCACGCGTCCTTGTAATAGTAGTACGCCTTCACCACGCAGTCCTCCGTCACGCCGAGCATCTCGGCGATCTCGTCCGCGTCGCGCCCCTCGCGCAGAAGACGGCGCAGCGTCTGCGGCGGCACGAGCCGGCGGATGCACCACACGTCCGCGCGCCGCTCGCACCGCTCGCGCGTCTCGAACGGCGTCTTGCGGCTGTAAAAGCTGCCCGTGGCGCAGTGGCCGAGCTCGTGGGCGAGGCACACCGTCTCCTCTGCGTGCGTCATCGGCGCGGAGCAGTCGATGCCCACGACAGCGCCCGAGGCCAGCGGCATCGCGATGCTGCGGCACTCCGGCAGCGGGAACGACACCACGCGCACGTTTTCCGCGTCGGCGAAGTCGTACAGCTTCTGCCGTGCGTCAGTGCTCAACGGCATCACGCTCCCGGATGTACTGCGCAAAGCGCTTCACCTCTTCAAACTGGGCGTCCGTCACGTCGCCGCCGCCGAACAGGGCGAATTTCAGCTCCTCGTCCGTCGCCGCGCGCGTCTGGCCCGTCATCAGCGTCTCCACCGGAACGTCGAGATACGCCGCGATCTTCGCGGCCGTCTCGGCGTTCAGCGTTTTTTTGCGGTCCATTTTCAGGTCGGTCATGAATCCGCGGCTCAATCCGAGGTCTGCGCTCACGCGGCCGGGTCGAATCCCCCGTTGCGCGCAGAGTTCTTCGATCCGCTTGTAAATTTCACTCATTTTTACCGCTCCTTTTTGTTAAAATCTACGAAAATCACTTGATAAAGTGATAAATGACTTGATTTTCACTTTTTCAAGTGATAGCATAAGGACACGGAATCACTTTGAAAAGTGATAAATCTTTCTTTATGCTGGATAATATCACTTTATTAAGTGATTGTCAAGGGGGTGCGAAAAAATGCCGGAACAGGAAGGTGATGCTATCAGTATGGCGGGAAAACAGTCCGATTGTCGGGACAATCCGGCCGCGCGGGGCGGATACCGGAAAATGCACACGGGGGAGTACGTCGCGGCGGCGTACTGGCCGGCGTACTGTCTCGCGGAGACGGGGCTGCGCGTGGCGGACAAGTCCGCGCCGCTGGCAAGAGAGGCCGTGGCGATGCTGTGCGAGTGGGTGGCGAGCGGCGGCTGGCTGCGTGTGGAGGAGGAGTGAGAGATGAGAGACGGAGTGCGCCGGGCAAAGCGCGGCGTGTGCGACCACTGTCCGTTTGCGCGCACGGGGTCGCCGTGTGTTTGGCCGTCGTGTTTCCGGCGGCGGTTTTCCGGGGGAGGTGCAGGGCGTGACAAGGCAGGAGAAATCCGAAAAGCTGTCCCAGTACGGGATGACGGCGGCGCGCGAAAAGCGTCTGCGTGAGGAACTGGCGTGCTGGCGCGCGCGGGGCGAGCGCATGGGCGCGGCGATGAGCGGCGCGCCGCGCGCAAAGGGCACGGCGTCGCGCGTGGAGACGGCGGCGGTGCACATCGCGGACCTCGAGCGCGAGCTCGGGAAAGAGGCCGAGCACCTCGCGTGTGAGCGGCTGGCGGTGCTGCGGGCGGTGCGCTCGGTGGAGAGCGAGGGGCTGCGGTATCTGCTGGAATTGCGGTACATCGACGGCATGACGTTCGAGGCCATCGCGGAAAAGACGTGTTATTCCATCCGCCAGACGCTGCGCCGCCACGCGCTGGCGCTCGACGCGATGCAGTGGGAGGACGCGGTATGAAGCGGCGCGCGGTGAAAAAGCGCCCTCTCAGCGACATGCTGGAGGAGCTACTGACGATCGACGCGCCGCCCGGTGCGAAGCTCGGGCTTCTGGAGGACAGCGCACGGCAGCTCGCCGAGGCGCGCGGCCGCCCGGTGGACGCGTACGAAGCGGTGTTCCTCACGCAGATGGCCAAAGCCCTCGCGGGGGACACGAGCGCGGCGGCGTTCGTGCGGGACTCGGCCGGGGACAAGCCCGGCGGCGCGCGGGGCGAGGCGGCTGCTCCGGCCCTGAGCGAGAACGACCGGGCGCTGCTCAAAAAACTCGACGCGCTCGGGCGGCTTGAGACGCGCCGCCGCAAAAAGGGGGGAGGCGCATGACGGCGCAGGCGCTGCGCGAGGAGGAGATGGCAAAATGCGCCGCCGACGCGGTGTACTTCGTGCGCAACTACGTGTGTCTTGAGGACAAGGACGCTTCGCAGCTCGTGCAGCCGTTCGACCTCTGGCCGCAGCAGGAGGAGCTTCTGCGCAGCCTGTGCGACCACCGGCTGAACATTATCTTAAAGGCGCGTCAGCTCGGGGTGACGTGGCTCGCCCTCGCGCTGGCGGCGCACACGATGCTGTTCCGCGCGGGGCGCACGGTGGTGTGCTTCTCCCGCGCGGAAGAGGAGGCGAAGGAGCTCGTGCGGCGGCTCGGCGTCATCTTCGGGGCGATGCCCGCGCTCGTGGCCGCGCACGGCAGCGTGCCGCCGGGGTGGGCGGGGCCGGTGTGGAAGGCGACGGGCATGGAGGTGACGCTCACGTTCCGCTCCGAGCCGCCGAGCGTGTGCAAGGCGTTCCCGTCGAGCCCCGCGGCGGCGCGCGGCTTCACGGCCGACCTCGTCGTGCTCGACGAGTGGGCGTTCCAGCAGTATGCGGACGAGATCTGGGCGTCGATCTTCCCGATGGTGAACCGGCCGTCGGGCGGCAAGGTGGTGGGCCTGTCCACCATCCGGCGCGGCACGCTGTTCGAATCGCTCTACACGGACCCCGACAACGGCTTCAACAGGCTCTTTCTGCCGTGGACGGCCGACCCGAAGCGCGACGCCGCGTGGTACGCCCGCACGCGCGCGGCGCTCGGCGAGGACAGGACGGCCGAGGAGTACCCCACCACGCCCGACGAGGCGCTGACGGTGCGCGGCGGCGCGATGTTCCCCGAGGTGCGCGCCGAGACGCACGTGCGCGAATCCATCCCCGAGCCCGCGCGGTGCTACGCCGCCATCGACTACGGGCTCGACATGTTCTCGGCGCACTGGTTCGCCGTCGGCGAGGACGGGCGCGCGGCCGTGTACCGCGAGTACGACGCGCCGAACAAGACCATCGGCGAGGCGGCGGACATCCTCAAGACGCTGACGGGCGACGAGGTGCTCGACGCGGTGCTCGCGCCGCCGGATCTGTGGAGCCGCAGCCAGGAGACCGGGCGCAGCCGCGCGCAGATCTTCGCCGACCACGGCGTGGAGCTCGTGCGCGCGTCGGCCGATTTCGCCGCCGGGTGTGCGGCGATGAAGGAGTGGCTGCGGCCGGACGAACACGGCGCGCCGCGCCTGACGTTCGCCCCGCGCGCCGCGCCGAACCTGTACCGCTGCCTGCAGAAGATCCAGAAGGACGAAAAGCGGCCGGACGTGTACGCCAAAGACCCGCACGACCTCACGCACGACTGCGACAGCCTGCGCTACTTCTGCGTGTGGTGGGTGTCGGCGGCCGAGACGAGCGCCCCGCGCCGCCGCGCGCGGTGGGAACCGGACCTCTACGAGGACTACGAGAACGCGGACGAAGCGGGAAAGGCGTACCTCATCGCGCGGTACGGCGACCCGTTCTGATTGAAAAAAGGAGGACGACAAATGGCAAGACCGAAGAAGGAGACGCGCGCGGCGCAGCGCCGCCGCGCACTGTGGCAGGACCGCCTCGCGAACGCGAAGGCCGCCTACGCCGCGCAGCTCAGCGAGATGGACGCGAACGACGCGCTCTATGAGGGCGCGAAGGACTGCTCTTCGCCCGGCGGCGGCACGGCGGCGCGCAAGGCGTCGAACGTGCGCAACATCGTGTACGAGCTCGTGGAGAGCCAGGTGGACCCCACCGTGCCGATGCCGCGCGTCGAGGCCGTGCACGAGGGCGACGAGCCGCTCGCAAAGGCCGTGGAGGCGCTTTTGCGCCACAAGGCGCAGCTTTTGCACTTTTCGGAGATCAACGACGTGCAGGAGCGCACGACGCCAGTGCAGGGCGCGTCGTTCTGGCAGGTGGAGTGGGACGCGCGCGCGGGCTTTCACTGCACGCTGGGCGACGTGGCCGTCACCGACCGCCATCCGCGCCAGATCATCCCGCAGCCGGGCGTGTACGAGCTCGGCGAGATGGACTACGTGTTCGTGCTCGTGAGCAAGTCAAAGCGCGAGCTCGCGCGGCGCTACGGCGTGGACGTGGGCTCGCTCGGCGAGGAGGAGCCCGGCGTGCGCGGCACGGGGGCCGCGCCGTCCGACGAGATGGTGACGCAGAACATCGCCTACTACCGCAACCGCCGCGGGGGCATCGGGCTGTTCAGCTGGGCGGAGAACGTCACGCTCGAGGACGACCCGGACTGCCAGGCCCGGCGCGAGGAGGTGTGCGCCGAGTGCGGCACAATTGCCGAAAACGGCGTGTGCCCGGAGTGCGGCTCGCGCAGAACCGAATCCCGCGCGCGGCGCGGCGGCGTGCTGACGCATACGGTGGCGCTCTGGGACGGCGGCGCGGCGATGCCGGGCGAGTTCGTGCCGGACTACAACCCCGGCCGCTACCCGATCGTCGAGCGGCGCAACGTCAGCCGCTTCGGCGCGCTGCTCGGTACGTCGGACGCATCCGTCGTGCGCGACCAGCAGGAGACTATCAAGAAGCTCGGCACGAAGATCGACGAGAAGGTGCTCAAGGGCGGCAGCTTCGTGACGCTGCCCGACGGCGTGCGCATCGAGACGACCGACCGCGAGCTGAAGATCCTGCGCGTCAAGAACCCCGCCGACAAGGCGCTCATCGACGTGCTCAACGTGCAGCCCGACGTCTCGAAGGACCGCGCGGTGCTCGAGGAGAACTACCAGTGGGCGAAGTCGACGCTCGGCATCACGGACGCGTTCCAGGGCAAGTACGACTCGTCGGCCATCTCCGGCACGGCGAAGGAGTTCTCGGCCAATCAGGCCGCGGGGCGTTTGCAGTCGAAACGCGAGCAGAAGAACGCGGCCTACGCGCGGCTGTACGAGATGATGTTCCGCTACCTGCTGGCCTACGCCGACCAGCCCGTGCCCTACGCAGAGCGCGCGGCCGACGGCACGCTGTGCTACGCGCACTTCAACCGCTGGGATTTCCTGCGCCGCGACGAGGCGGGCGAGCTGTACTGGAACGACGAGTTCATCTTCTCGGTGGACCCGAGCGCGACGCTCTCGTCGAACCGGAGCGTGCTGTGGGAGCAGATGGACGCGAAGTACCAGTCCGGCGCGTTCGGCCCCGTGCAGGACGCGCAGAGCCGTCTTCTCTACTGGACGCTGCTCGAGCGGCTCGACTATCCGCACGCGGGCGAGGTGAAGGCGGCCGTCGAGCGCGAAGCCGCGCAGCAGACTGTGATGCAGGGAGGTGAGATGAATGCTGTGCCCCAGATGTAACGTGGAAATGACCATCCGAACCGCAATTCGCGTGACGGGCGACACGAGCGCGGACGAAGCCACGCACGTGTTCCTCGTGCAGCGGTTTTTCTGCCGCAACAAGGCGTGCGCGGGTTTCGGCGCGGAACAGGCGCGCGTCGAGCACGAGATGGAGACGGGCGTGCCGGAGATGGTTCCGGCGGAGGAACCGGGCGCGTAAAACGAGGCATGGAATGTCACGCGTTTCCCGTGCTATCGTGTAGACAGCGAAAAGCCGCCGTGAGCCCCACGGCGGCCTTTGCATCCACAAAACCGGAAAGGAGAGGAAAACGATGGCGGACAAAAAGCCGAACGTGGGCAACACCGGCAGCATGATCGTGGAGGCGACGAAGAAGCCCCGCGCCGTGCCCGGCCCGAAGACGAGCGCGCCGAAGGGCGGCAAATGACGAGGGGGGACAGCATGGACGAAATATGGGACACGGGCGCCCCGCCCGGGGACGGGACGCCGGAGACGGAGCCACTCTCCGGGAGTGAGGGCGCGCAGGAGCAGCCGGGAGCTCAGGACGTACAGACGGTGAGCGGCGAAGAGTTTGCGCCGCGCGGCGAAGAGGACGCGCACGCGGCGCTCGAACGGAACAGCGCGGCGTTTGAACGCGAACTCGAGGCCATCCGTGCGCTCGACCCGGACGTGCGCGGGTTTTCCGACCTGCCGAAGATGGCGTCGTTCCCGCGGTTCATCGAGCTGGCACAGAGGGGGTGCGGCTTCGTGGACGCCTTCCGCGCGGCGAACTTCGACGCGATCGTCGAGCGGCGCGCCGGGGCGGCGCGACAGGCCGCGCTCAACGAGATGCGCTCGACGCGCCGGTTCGAGCCGGTGGGCGGCGCGGCGGAGCCCGCGTCCGACCTCACGCAGGAGGAGATGGACTGGTGGAAGGCGTTCGGATTCTCGGAAAAAAAGGCCCGGTATTATCACAACAAGTACAAAAAGGAGCGGTGATCGGATGTTTACAGTGTACAAACGCGACGTTGCGGACGTGGAGCCGAACGTCTATCTGAAGGGCGCGGCCGGCCTTGCGCTCGGCTCGGCCGCCGTGCTGACGGCGGGCAGCCTCGCCAAAGCGGGCGCATCGGCGCGCCCGGACTACATCATCGTGGGCGCGCAGCGCGCCGACGGCACCTATCCCGCCGCGCGCGTACAGGCGCACACCGTGTTCGCTGCGCCGTGCTCGGTGGCCTCGGCCGCCGCGGCCGGCACGAAGGTGACGCTCACGGAGGACGCGCTCGGCGTGACGGCCACGACCGGCGGCGCATTCGCCGTCGAAAAAGTGCTCGACGCCGTGCAGCCCGACGGAAAGCCCATCGTGGCAGGGCGCTTCGCATAAGGCAGACAAAGAGGAGGGAAAGCAATGAACGGAGTGATTTTTTCCAAAGGGGCAGGCGTTGCCGACAGCGTGTTCGGCAAGAGCCAGGAGCCCATCCGCGTGATGATCGACGAGAACGTGGAGGCGTTCCGCGCACAGTCGATGATCCACCGCCTGTTCTTCATGGACACCAGCAAGAACTACGCCGAGAAGTACACCAGTGAGACGAGCCTCGGCGATTTCGAGAACGTCGGCGAGAACGGCGCGTACCCCAAGACCTCGATGCGCGAGGGCTACGCCAAGGTCATCGAGCCGGCGACGTGGAAGTCCTCGTTCGAGGTGACGCAGGAGATGGTGGAGGACGCGAAGATCGGCAAGATCCGCTCGCGCGCCAACATCTTCGCCACGAGCTACAACCGCACGCGCGAGAAGTTCGCCGCGGCGCTGCTCGCGGGCGGCACGGGCGAGACGGTCACGGTGGGCGGCAGCGTGTACGACGCCACGTGCGCCGACGGCAAGCCCCTGTTCTCCAAGGAGCACCCGTCCGTCACGGGCGGTGCGCCCGCGCAGTCGAACCTGTTCAAGGGCTCGTTCTCGGTGACGGCGCTCGACGAGATGCAGGAGCGCATGCAGAGCTTCACGGACGACGACGGCAACCTGCTGGCGCTCGCGCCCGACACCATCGTCATCCCGAACTCCGGCCCGCTCAAGCGCGCCGTGCTGGAGGTGGTGGGCAGCGAGTTCGACCCGAACTCCGCAAACAACGCCGTCAACTTCCAGATGGGCCTGTGGAACGTCATCGTCTGGAGCTACCTGCCCAAGACCATCGGCGGCGAGCCCTACTTCCTGATGCTCGACTCGAAGTTCAAGGACGATTACATGTGCCTGCCGTTCGTCGACCGCGTGCCGCTGACGGTGCGCAGCGACATCGACCCCAACACCGACGCGAACGTGTTCAAGGGACGCGCCCGCTTCGGCGCGGGCTTCAACAACTGGCGCTGCATCGCGCTGTGCGGCGCGGGTGTGGACGGCACCGAGCTGACGGCCGGGGCATGACGGCAAAGCGGGGCGGCATCCGCCGCCCCGCGTTTTCCGGGAAAGGAGTGAGACGATGACGTGGGGAGAGGCAAAGCTCGCCGCCTTGCAGAAGATGTTCGCGGCGAGCGGCGCGCAGATCACGGAGGATGAATCGACGCGCGAATACCTCGACGCGATGCCGCACGCGGCGAGCGAGGCGATGCTGCTTTTGTGCAGCGCGCGGCCGCTGCGAAAGTGCGTGACGCTCGTGCGCGAGACGGGCACGTCACCCGAGTGCTGGGACCTCGCACAGCTGGCACCCGACTTCGCTTCGGCCGACGGCGCGGAGGTCTACTGCGCCGACACGCACACGCCCGTCGCGGGCGCGTGGCTCACGGCGGGGCAGTGGCTGCACCTGCCGCCCTCGGCGGTGGGGGCGCTCGAGATCTGGTACACGGCGATGCCGCCGCGCGTCACGGCGGACACGGCGGACGACGAGCCGCTGCCGCTCGATGAGGACGCGGCGACGCTCGTGCCGCTGTACATGGCGAGCGAGCTGTACAAGGACGACGACAGCGCGATGGCCACGATGTACCGCAACGAGTTCGAGGCGGCACGCGCGGAACTGCGCGTGCGCGCGGGCGGCGAGGAGCGCGGCGTCTGGCAGAGCGTGAGCGGCTGGTGTTAGAGGAGGGGACTATGGCACAGTTTTCCATCCCGGCGCAGCCGTCGCGCAGCATTCTGAAAATCGACACGTTCCTCGGCGTCGATTACACGAACAGCCCGTCGAACGTCGACAAGCGCCGCACGCCCGGCGGCGAGAACATGATCCGCGACGTGCCGGGCAAGGTGCGCAAGTGCATGGGCTATGAGACGGTGCGCCGCTTCGGCGCGCGCATCAACGGCGTGCATTTCCGCACCGGGAGCGAAGAATATCTCGTGCACGCGGGCACGGAGCTGTACCTCGTGCCGGAGGAGGGCGAACCGCAGCTTCTGCGCTCCGGGCTCGCCGACGCGCGCAGCCGCGCGTGGCAGTTCGCAGAGAAACTCTGTCTCATCGACGGAAACGAGATGCTCGTGTTCGACGGAGAGTCCGTCTCGCCGGTGTCGGAGTCGGCCTATACGCCGCTGTTTTCCATCGCCCGCGCGCCCGAGGGCGGAGGCACGCAGTACGAGGACCTGAATCTCGTGCAGCCTGCGTTCACCGAGCGCTTTCTCGGCACGGCGGAGGCCACGCAGTATCATCTGTCGTTCGGCGGCCTTGACGCTACGCCCGTGCGCGCGCAGAAGCTCAGCAGCGCGGGCGTGTGGACGGACCTTGCCGAGGGCACGGATTTCACCGTGGACCGCGAATCGGGCGTCGTGACGTTCGTGAAAGCGCCGGGTGCGAGCCCTGTTGAGGGCGAGGACAACGTGAGCATCACGGCGTGCCGCACGGTGGAAGGGTACGCGGGGCGCGTCGGGCGCTGCACGGCGGGTGCGCTGTACGGCGTGAACGGCGCGGCCGACCGGCTGTTCCTCGCGGGCGACCCGGAGCTGCCGAACTACGACCGCTACAGCGGCCAGAACGACCCGACCTACTGGCCGGACACGGCGTATGCGGTGCTCGGCACGCAGGGCTCGGCCATCGTGGGATACACCATCATCAGCGGCTACCTCGCCGCCCACAAGGACGGCATGGAGGACGGGCGAAACATCATCCTGCGCGAGGGCGTTCTGACGGACGGCAAGCCCGCGTTCCCGGTGGTGAACACGCTGCAGGGCGAGGGCGCCATCGCGCCGCACTCGTTCGGGTATCTGTGCAACGAGCCGCTGTTTCTGACCAGACTCGGCGTCTATGCGGTGACCCCGCAGGACGTGACGGGTGAAAAATACGCGCAGAGCCGCAGTTTTTACGTGAACGAACGGCTCACGCGCGAAGAGAGGCTCGAGGATGCGGCGGCGGCCGTGTACCGCGACATGTACTGGCTGTGCGTTGGCGACGCGGCGTACATCCTCGACGGGTTGCAGTACGCGGCGGCGAAGGACGCGCCGTACTCCTCGCGCCAGTACGAGTGCTTTTACCGCGCCAACCTGCCCGCGCGCGTGCCGTTTGTGAAAGACGGCGCGCTGTGGTTCGGCGCGTCCGACGGGCGGCTGTGCCGCTTTTACACCGACCCGGACTCCACCGTGTCGTATCAGGACGACGGCGAGGCCATCCGCGCGGTGTGGGATACGCCCGACCTCTCGGGCAATCTGTTCTATAAGAAAAAGACGTTCCGGCACTTCGCGGCGCGCCTTGCCAGCGCCGTAGCCACCGGTGTGCGCATCTCGGCGCAAAAGCGCGGCATCTGGTCGGTGCTCAAGGAGGACAGCACCTCAGCGCGTCACTTTGACTGGCAGTACTGGGACTGGCAGCGCTTTTCGTGGTCGAACGACGAAACGCCGCACACGCTCTCGGTGAAGGTGCGCGTCAAGAAGGTGGACAAGGCGCGCTTCCGGCTCGAGAACGACGCGCTGTGCGAGCCGTTCGGGCTCGAGGAGCTGGCGCTGGAATACGTCGAAAACGGAAATTACAAGGGGTGAGAAGTATGATTTTCAAGGGACGCAATCAGATCCCGTACGCCTACGGGTGCTACGGGTACACGCGCGGCGGCGGCGCGACGTGGCACGGCGGGCAGGACATCGTGGGCCTCGACGACGTGCGCGTGCGCGCGCTGCGCGGCGGCAAGGTCATCCGCAGCCGCATCGTGACCGACCACTCAAACCTCACGTGGGAGTGGGGCAACTACGTCACCATCCGGACCGAGTGCGGCGAGCAGGACATCTACGCGCATCTCGACAGCCGCGCCGTCGTGGCGGGGCAGACGGTCAAGGCGGGCGACGTGATCGGCATCATGGGCAGCACCGGCAACGCCGCGGGCGGCTACAAGCACACGCACTACGAGCGCCGCAAATCGGACGGCAAAACGGCCATCGACCCGTCGTCCGTCTCCGGCTGCGCGAACAAAGCGGGCGTGTACGGCGCGGGCGAGCAGACGGCGGGCACGCAGTACACGGCGACGCCGCTCGTCAGCGGCCTGCGCCTGCGCCCGTACCCGGCCGCGGACGATGACAACTGCAACTACGCCATCTGTTATCTCGAGAAGGGGAAGAGCTATCCGCTCGTGCAGACGCGAAACGGCTGGGCATTCGTGCTCACGGAGGGGACGTCCGGCGGCTGGGCGTGCATTTCGGACGACGCCGGCACGTATCTTTCCATTGAGGAGGTGTGACGCATGAAGCTCAATCTCGGAGTGCGCGCGAAAAACCCGTGGTTCTGGGTGGGGCTCGCGGGCGTTGTGCTCACGGCGATGGGCGTTTCGCCCGAGATGCTCACGAGCTGGCAGGCCGTGGCGGACGCGGCGCGCTCGCTCGTGACAAACCCGTTTCTGCTCGGCAGCGTGGCCGTGGCGGTGCTGGGCGTCCTCGTGGACCCCACGACGTCCGGCGTGTCCGACTCGAAGCGCGCGCTGACGTATACGACGCCCCAGTGAGGAGGGACGCCGATGAGCGAGGCGCTGCAGTGGCTGCTGGGCGTGTGCGCGGGGCTCATCACGCTCGTGACGGCGGGCGAGAAGGCAAGGAGCCTGTTCTCGCCCGTCACGAAGGCGGCAAAGCGGCTCGACGTGCGGCTCGATGAACACGAGGCGCGCATCACGCGGCTCGAGCGCCACGAGGACAGCGACCTGCGCCGCATCGTGGAGGCGGAGGAGACAAGCCGGCTTTTGTGCAACGGCATCTTCTGCCTGCTCGAGGCCGCCGAAAAGACCGCCGCGCCCGGCGACGCGGAGGGCATCCGCGCGGCCAAGAAAGAATTGAGAGATTACATCATCCGCAGATGAAAGGAGAACGCTATGGCGAAACACGGAGAGTACGGGTCCTACACCGACCCGGACAAGCCCTATTACTCCAGCGCCGACCGCTACAACGACTGGCTGTACGGCGGCGTCGCACCGCGCGAGGAGGAGACAAAGAAAAAGGGGTCTTCGTCCGGGTCGTCGAAGAAATCATCCGGCACGTCGGACGGCGCGTATCAGGCGATGATCGACGCGATGAACGCCATCTACGCCCAGCAGCAGGCCGCGGCCGCCGAGGCCGAGCGCAAGCAGCGCGAGGCGGCGCAGCAGGCGTACGACCGCGGGATGCAGGCGCTCGACGGAGCGTACGGCGCGGTGTCGCAGAGCGCGAAGTCGAACTACGACGCCACACTGAATACCCTGCAGGCAAACTACGACGCATCCGCCGGAAAGATCTCGGCCGAGGCGGGCGACAGTCTGCAGCAGGCGTACATCAACTACATGATGTCGAAGCGCGACCTCGCGCAGCAGCTCTCGGCGCAGGGGCTCTCGGGCGGCGCGAGCGAGTCGGCCGCGGCGTCGGTGTACAACACCTACGGCACGAACCGCAACGCGATCGTGCGCGACCGCGCGCAGAACCTCGCCGACCTGCTCGTGCAGTTCGACTCGAGCAAGTCCTCGGCGCTGCAGGCGTACAACGACCGCATGGCCGAGCTCGAGGCAAAGCGGCTGCAGTACCGCACCGAGCTCGAGAACGAGCTGGCGAACCTCGTCACGAGCGCCGCGACGCGAAACTACGAAGCGCAGTTCGGCATCTCGAACGACTACCTCAGCCAGCTGCTCGCGCTTCAGAAATCCATGCTCGGCTGAGCCGGAAAAGAAAAGGGCCGGGTTTCCGCAATGTGCGGAAACCCGGCCCTTTTTTGTTTGAAAAGCGGAGATGCTCAGCGCGTCACAGCGCCGCTGCCCAGACGGAACGTGAGGTTCTCGGCGCGTTTGGCGCGCACGGCGTTCATGACGGTGGGAACCGCGCCCAAGAGCACGAACACATACAGCAGCGCGAGGTTGCCCCAGTAGGAGCCTGCGTCGATCATGCCCTCGCTCAGAAAATCCGGGATCAGGCGGAACGCGTTGAAAAAGTCAAGGCCGAGACTGCTCATCGCAACGATGGCCCAGTCCGCGCGGTCGCCGAGGTAGGTCATGACGACCATCACGGCGATCGAAATGACGATGCCTTTCTTCGTGAGCTTGCCGCCCAGAAGCTCATAGCCCTTGAGCGCGCACACAGCCATGATCACGCCCGACAGCGCCGCCACGTAGCCCAGACGGCTCAGCAGGATGATGCACACCACGCCCGCGAGCGAGCCGGCAAACGCGCCGACGGCTCCGGCCGCGACGTTGTCCTTCTTCTGCTCTTTGTGCGCCTGCTCGAGGGTCTTGTTCTGCTCGATCTGGCGGTAGCAGTCCTCACACAGATGCATCGGCGCGCCCGAGACGATGCAGGAGACCGCCGGGCCGGGCTTGCCGCACGCGCGGCACACGTTGAAGAATCCCTGCTCGTGCAAAAACGTCTC